>Ga0209542_10001404_pt1 | contig 56608 bp, 69 predicted proteins | sample RifCSPhighO2_01_FD_184028 | JGI IMG/M metagenome (GOLD analysis project Ga0209542, IMG submission 184028) | Soil microbial communities from Rifle, Colorado - Rifle CSP2_plank highO2_0.1 (SPAdes) (version 2) | ecosystem: Environmental > Terrestrial > Deep subsurface > Rock core/Sediment ... | reverse complement strand
CCGCTCGCTTCTTTTGGATTTCAAAAACCCTTGGCGAATTCTGGCGGAAACCCCCGTCGCGTCGCTTTGCGACGCTCCGCATTTTGGCGAAAACGGCGATTCTATTTTTTGGCTGCCGGACCTGGATTCGAACCAAGATACCATCCTCCAGAGGGATGTGTCCTACCTTTAGACGATCCGGCATCGGATTTAATCCACACTAAATCTAAACCAAAAACAGCATTTTGGCAATGCTGTTTTTGAAAATCAAACGAAGTCTCGATCCTCCTTAAATCTTCAAATGTCTCCGGATTGCGATGAAACTACTTAATACGCCGAGCGCTAGGCCGGAGCCGATCAGCGCTAACAGCATCCAGCCCAGGTTGCCAACAAAATGACCAAACAAATTAAGTGAGGGGGCCACTACAGCTAACTTACCCGAGGCGTAATAGACCGCCGGATAAAAGATAATCAGAGCCAGAAGGGCGGCAAACAAACCATAAATTCCGCCTTCTACCATAAACGGGCCACGAATATGCCAGTTAGAAGCGCCCACTAGACGCATAATCTCAATCTCCTGCTTCTTATTGTAAATCGTCAGGCGAATGGTGTTAAAGGTAACCATAATCGCCACTAGCGCCAGGAAGAGCGAACCACCCAGGCCCCACAAGACGAGATTACTCGATAACCCCCGGATGCGATCAATCGCTACTTGGTTTTCATAAAAATTAATCTTCTCCATGGAGTCGCGCAAGTTGTGCTGTTCCAAAAAATCGACAATGCCCTTATAACCGTCGGTGGTTTTAGCTTTGATATTAAGCGAGGCCTGCAAAGGATTCTCTTCTAGCTCGGCGATTGAGTCCTGAATCAGTTGATTATCCTTATGGCGTTCTTTGAAGTCCGCTAAGGCCTGTTCGCGCGAGAGATAGTTGACCTTGGCTACTGTTGCCACACCTTCCAGATCATTTTTAACCTTCAAGACCTGATCCTCTTTGGCGCTATTTTTAAAATAAACACTAACATCGACTTTGGCATCTAAATAGCTAACGGTTTCGTTGGTGAAAAAATTCAACACCAACAAGCCAGAAAAAACTAACAAAGTTAAAGCCATGACACCGGTGGCGCCTAAACTCAAAAATGAACTACGCTTAAAGTTAGTCCAGCCGGAACTAAAAATCCGTTCAAAGGATTGGGTAGTCTGCTCAGCATGTTCGTGCGATCGGTTGGTACTCATATAATATATTTTCCGTCTTGAGTTTGGTCACGGACAATTTTGCCGTGTTCCATACTAATTACCCGCTTACTAACAGTATTAACTATCTCGCGGTCGTGCGTCGCCAAGATTACCGTGGTGCCGATTTCATTAATCTTCCAGAGTAATTTTACCACTTCGTAGCTATTCACCAAATCCAAGTTACCGGTTGGCTCATCCGCTAAAATAATCTTCGGACGATGAATTAAGGCGCGGGCAATGGCGATGCGCTGTTTTTCTCCACCGGATAACTCACGCGGAAAATTAGCGCCCTTACCCGACAAGCCGACAATGCCTAATACCTGCATCACATCAGTTTTAATTTCTTCGGCTGGTACGCCCGAAACCTCTAGCGCGAAGGCGACATTTTCAAAAGCAGTCTTACTATCTAACAATTTAAAATCTTGAAAAATTGCCCCGATTTTACGGCGCAAAAACGGAATCTCAGTATTTTTTACTTCGGCCAGATCAATATCATCTAAAATCACCTGGCCAGAAGTCGGCGTCTCCTCCCGAATTAACATTTTAATCAAGGTGGACTTACCAGCGCCCGATGGACCGACTAGCGAGACAAACTCGCCGTCTTTGATTTCTAAATTAATATTGTCCAGCGCGATAAAGTCTCCGTTGTATTGTTTGGTAACTTTCTTAAATGAAATCATCCGTGTTAATTAAACTAACCGCCTAAGGTCTAACGTCCAAGGCCTAAGGTCCTAAGGTCAGCGAATATATTTTTGCGTTAGACTTTAGACATTTAGCCTTAGACACTTTGGCCAATCTCCGCTTCAATGAACTCAGCTAAATCACCATCCAGCACGGTGTCGGGATTATGCAACTCCACGCCAGTGCGATGATCTTTCACCTGTTTGTACGGATGCAAGACGTAAGAGCGGATCTGGCTACCCCACTCCACCCCACCCGGTTCGGTCTTAGTTTTTAACTGACTAATCTCCTCCAAATGCTCGGCTTGCAGACGTTGCCACAAACGAGCATAGAGCATAGCGATGGCTTGCTCTTTGTTCTGACCTTGCGAGCGTTCACTTTGCGCCGCGGCACTAATACCGGTCGGCAAATGCACTACCCGCACGGCGGTCTCTAGTTTATTGACATTCTGCCCACCCGGACCGGAAGAGCGGGATAACTCAAACTTTAAGTCACTTGGGCTGATTTGTAAATCGTCGGGGTGGATAATCGGCAGGATTTCTACCAACGCAAAAGAGGTGTGGCGTAAACTTTTTGCCGAAAATGGCGACAAGCGCACCAAACGATGCACCCCCGCCTCACCTTTTAGATAACCAAAGGCATAACGCCCTTTAATTTCGACGACAGCCGTTTTAATTCCCTTCTGCTCACCGAGTGACTCGGTGGTAATTTTAAAAGAGAGATTATTGCGTTCAGCATAACGCTGATACATCCGCAGTAACATGCCCGCCCAATCCTGCGCATCCACCCCACCGGCGCCAGCGTAGATCTGCAACCAGACATCACTAGCGTCATATTTGCCGGTGAAGAGCGACTTAATTTTAAAAGTTTGAAATTGTTTGAGTAGTTTTTCCGCCTCAGCCGTGCGCGCCGTAATTTGTTCAGCATTAAGTGCGGAAAACTCTTCGGCCTGTTTTGCCAACTCCTGCCACTCGCTTAACTCACTTTGCAAAACTCCCAACTCACCCATCAGGGACTGGGCTTTGGTAGAGTCTTGCCAGAAGCCTGGCGCCTGAGCGACTTGCTCGATTACCTTGATCCGCTCGATCTTAACGGCCGAGTCAAAGACGGTCTGCCAGCTGTAGAATGGCAGAAGGTAAGATTTTAATTTCGGAGACTAGGTCATTAGGCATAGAAGGGATTATAGCATAAAACTAAAAATATCTAACGCTGTTTAAATATCAACGGAATCGAAATAAGATAAAAAACTAAGGCGATAAACAAGAGTGACTGCATACCCCAAAGAAATGAAAAAACCTCCAGTAGACCGCCGGCCGCTGAACCAATAAGATTACTAGCAAAAGCGACTGATTTTTCTTTGGCCCTACGGAACAAGGTTATAAATATCACTCCAGAGAAAAAGAGTGGTGAGTTTAAAAATAACGATCCACAAATAGCTTTGAGGTAAAACGAGAGAGAATTAAATAGCTCAAGCGGAACTAGAAATTGAGCAATGAAGGTTGCTACCAGTCCCACGTAAGCAATTTTAAGCGAGAGTGGGCGCTTGGCTTGGATTAAGTTAGCCAGTAGTATTAATAACAAAATAGCGGTGATCGTGAAGAGATTGGTTACCCAGGTATTACCAAATAACAAACTAGTTTTGCTCACATTCTGAAATTCATACAGCAAAAAACCTCCGCCCAGAGCAAATAAACCCCAATCAAATTTACCCTGCCAAGCAATAACTTTCCGTAAAAGCAAGAACAAGATAATCAAGAAAAAGGAGATCCAAAGATGAATGCTGGGTAGCTGTGGTTTTCCTAGGTAGAGATAGGGCCAATTATCAGTAAGTGATTTTATATTAGTGTCATAATGCACTCGCCTGGCCTCAACAAATTTTTTTAAATCCAAATTTTTATTTAAATATTTCTGCAGAATATCGCCCTGGCTGTTAGCTAAAAATATCACCCCACCAAATCCAAAAAACATGGTATCGCGCAATTTGAATATCACTGGCTCGTTTCCGAACACTGTATGCAAATTTTTTTCTATTTTGGCACCCGTCTGACTCCCCTCGCTGACTTCAAACGAAAGGTAGAGCAGACCATCTGGTTTAAGTAGTTTTTTTACTTCTTCGATACTTTCTTTGGTATAGAGATAGTGATCGAGTCGAATATTTGTCAGAGACGATGAAAGCGTATGCGAATCGGCCAACCCCATAACCACTAGATCATATTTTTTGTCAGTCTGGCGGAAAAAGGACCGCCCGTCATCGATTACAATGTTAACCCTTGAGGACGAATATGGATTTTCCGGATGATATTTTTTTCCTAAAGCAATTATTTGTGGATCAATTTCCACCGCATCTATCACTGGCACAGCTGCCCTGATGGCGGCGGCGGCATCATTACCTCCACCCGCTCCAATAATAAGCACGTTTTGAATATCCGATTTTATGAGATATGGCAACCGATATTGATCAGCAAAGCGAACATCATAGGAGTCTGGCATTGCTAATATTTTAACTTCATTTTCAACCCAGGCTCGATATTCGTCTGATAAATTTAAAAGACGCATATAATTTACGCCGTTGACATTAAGCAGGTAGCCCGCACGAATTGGGTCATCCGGAAAAAATTTATAAAGCGCTAATTTCTGATATGGCGACCAGACAGTTTTTATCCAGTCAATTGATTGGTCGCGCACCCCCAATCCCATTGCCACCGTGAAAACCAAAATAACCACCATAGATAATCGATGTTTTTTATTCTCAGATAGTAAAATCAAAATGAGTTGAACTATGATTATCCCGATAAACGGCGAGAGCGCGAGCAGAGACGAACCATAAAACGCCCACATACCCAAAATAGCAGCGGCCACATTTATTGAGTAGCCCAAAATAATTCGCTTTGAATCTTCAAAAATATCACCAAGATACTGTCCGAGCGGAATAAAAGAAAAAAGTATAAGAAAGAACAATAGTATCGTTAAAAACAAACCGCCAATTACCCCACCTAACGAAGCGGCATTGGGTTGAAACCAAATCGTGTTTTCGTTGAGCGAGCCTAGTTGATTAGTTATACTACTGAATAATCCGATTTGAATTGAAAAAACAATAATTAACAGCAACAGGGCGGAAACTCTCAAGGAAAATCCTCGCTTAACTAACATCCCCACACCAGAGCCGACGAAAATCGCCAAGAGCACTAGATTGGAAAGATAGGCAAATATTCTTACCTCTGTTCCAACTAACCGAATTAAAAGCAGTTCTGAAAATAAAATTGTGAAACTAATTAAGGCAAGTTGGTAATATTTTTTCATGGAGTCTATTTTAAAAACCAGAACATTGAACCGTGGAGCGAGTGAAGGGTCGCCTGCGTTAAAACTTCGGCGGACCAAGGAATCTCTTCTTTCGTCTTGAGCGGGTAAGGGGAGTCGAACCCCTCTCTCAACCTTGGGAAGGTCGCATAATACCGATATACGATACCCGCTTAAACTTATTTACCAAACAAATATCTTAGCCATTTCTGGAAATTAGACAAATTGGATAGATCCCAATCGGCTGGCTTGATGGACTGATCAGGCTGATTGGTGGTTTTCGGATCTTGATAAATAAACACCACGCTTTCATCTGGCCGCCGGACATTTAATTTAATTTTCGCCTCGCGCTCCTGATAGGCTGAGCTTTTGAAATAGTCGAGCAGGCGCGCTAACTCGGAATTCTTTTTTTCTAGCGTGGAGATCTCACCACTTAAATTATCCACGCCGTTTTCTACGGCCAACTTGCGTGGCCAAAGTTTGGCCAAAGCAAACACCATTAGGCCGATCAGTACCAGAATCGCAATACTAATTAAAGGTGAGTGGAGGAGGCGTTTGAACATGGCCCTGATTAATAGTAGTACAGCGGGAGCAACATAAAGACAATCATGCTCACCACTACAATTATCGCCAGCGTCATCCCCACAATCTTCAAAAGCTTCTTATTAAACATGGTGGTTATTATACCGGAAAAGCGACATCATGGTTATATTGACAATAGAAGTATCTTTATTGTGTTATAGAACATCCCGTTTCTTAAAAAGTGAAGAGCACTTTTTACCGTCAGAAGAACTGCCGGGGTATCATGCCAGAAACGATTTTCGAAAAAGGAGTCGTCGTCATGTTGGAAAACCTAATCAGTATACAGGGAGCAGTCCTGAGTGCAATCTCGGCTGGGATATTCCTCCTGGCTTTCTTTGCTGGAGGATTCTCCGTCTTCTGGCTATCAGAACGGAAAGCCCCACAACTGGAAAAAATCCGAAGGTTTCGTGATTACTTCATCACCCAGCAGGACGTTGATCGGGTTTTACGGATCAAAGCCGAGGAGTTTGATAAGATCTGTATGCATCAGATCAGAACGCAGCAAGAAACTGAGACAACAATCCACACCCAAGAATTACTCCGTAGATACTACGCCGCGGCCGAACGTATCAAGGCGTATAAACACAACTTCTGGTGGCTGACTGAGATCGCCAAGGAGAATGGATTCAAGACGTGGAGGTCTTACAAAGACTACCTACCACCAACTTCGAGCGACAACCCAGCCCCAGACACAATTGATACTGGTTTCGGCATGCCAATCGAGGAGGAAATCTCGGACTGTCTAGGAAAAGAGTTCGAGATCTGACCCAACCCCGCCCCCACCGTCGCAAGAGAGGACCACCACTCTCCTGCCGGGTGGGGTCTTTTCTTGCCTGAATTCTCTCCCTGCGAGTCAAACGGTGGGATTTGAGCCGATCCGACTCTACACAGCTAAAACAACTAGGTCTTGCCTAGTTGTTTTAGCTGTTCCTCTTATAATTATAGTTTATCCACTCAAAGATTTCTTTTAAAAACCCATTTTGTGTTGGAAAATAGCTAGGAAAAACCTCTTGATTCAAGATTTTATTTTGTATTCTATTTTTGCCAAGATAATCAACATAGCTTGAATATTGGTATCGAGCCAAATAATTTAAAGCCTCTTTTTTATTCCGTACTCCACTTTCTTTCCAATCTTTATCTATAATTTTTATAGGATTCAAGTGTATGTAAGAAAATAAATACTTTAAGTAAGGATCGCCATCTAAGTGGTTGGCTTTAAATTTTCCCTCAAATAGACCGCCAGTCCTTTTGTATTTTTTATTGTAGTACATTACATAAGCAGTAGTAAGTTTTTGTACGAACCTACTGATGTCACCTTTTTCAGTTTGGGTAACTAATAGGTGAAAGTGATTTGGCATAAGACAATATGCACCAATATCTACAAGTGGTGTACCACGTTCAAAATCATAAGGACTTTCTCCTTTGTTTAACGCGTGGATCCTAAAATTGTTGACGGAGTTGCAAGCATACAACAAACTAATAAAACGATGATGATCTTCTGAGTCATGAAATATTTTTTGTTTACTGTTTCCACGATTATACACATGATAATATTCTTGAAAAACAAATCCCTTTTTGCGAATAGACATATCTCTATAATATTGCCTTCTCTTTATCTAGGCAAGACCTAGTTACCTCCGCTCTTTTGCACTTGACTAGGTCTTGCCTAGATTAGTGGTTACTACTTTTTTAGCATTTCTAAGAACACCGATTGCGGTATGTTCACTCGCCCTGTCGCCTTCATCCGTTCTTTACCCCGCTTTTGTTTTTCCAATAACTTCTTTTTGCGCGTAATGTCGCCCCCATACAAATAACCAGTCACATCTTTGCGCATAGCGCTAATATCCTCACGCGCCACAATCTTACCACCCACCGCCGCCTGCAAGACCACAGCGAACAACTGTTTTGGCACGACGGTTTTTAGTTTAGTCACGATTGCCCGGCCCACACTGACGGCCTGCTCGCGTGGGACAATTTTCGAAAATGGCTCGACGGGTTCATCGGCAATCAAAATATCCAGACGCACTAAGTCGCCCAAGCGATGACCACTGGGTTCATAACTCATCGAGGCATAGCCCGAGCTGACACTCTTCAGCCGATCGTAAAAGTCAGTGACGATTTCCGCAAAGGGTACTTCGTAAGTTAGACGCACCAAATCTTTACTCAAATAATCCGTTTGAATGTATTGATTGCGAATCTCACTGACTAAATTCATTACCGCACCAAGATACTCATTCGGCACAATAATATCCAACCGTGAGATTGGCTCTTTAATCTCTTTCCACATATTCGGATCGGGCAACTGCGAGGCCGAGCGAATTTTAGTAATCTCACCATTGTTCAGCGTTACCTCATACTCCACGGTGGGCGAAGAGATAATCAGGTTAAGATTAAACTCACGGCGCAAACGCTCACTGATAATCTCAATATGCAACATGCCCAAAAAACCGAGGCGAAAACCACGCCCTAAGGCGGGAGAGCTTTCCGGTTCAAAAAACAGCGCCGCATCAGTCAGTTTTAATTTGGCTAAAGCGTCTTTCAGTTCATCAAAGTTGTCGGAATCCTCCGGATAGAAGCTGGCAAAGACCATTGGTTCCGGTTCCTGATAACCCGGCAGAGGTTGGGCAGTTTCGTAAGCCTTAACGATGGTGTCGCCTACTTTGACCAACCCGGGAGTTTTAATACCGGTGGCGATATAGCCAATCTCACCCGCGGAGAGCAGTTTTTCTTTTACCAAGCGGGGCGCAAAATACCCCACCTCAATGGTTTCGCTACTGGCTCCGGCCATACCGAGTTTAATTTTTTCACCAGACTTGAGCGCACCACCAAAAACCCGCACAAATGCCACTACCCCTTTGTAGGCATCGAAATTAGAATCGAATATCAAAGCCCGGAAGGGTGCGACCTGCCCGCCGGAGTTTTCAGCAGAAAAGTCTGGCGGGGGAATCTTTTCTACTACCGCCTGTAGCACCTGTTCAACATTCTCGCCACTCTTGGCCGAGATTTTAATAATCCCCTCCGGAGCAATACTCAAAAGATGCGCCACGGCCTGTACGGTTTCCGGCACGCGCGCGTTGGGAGCGTCAATTTTATTAACCACCGGAATAATTACCAGTCCCTGCTTTTGCGCCAAGTGTAGATTAGCCAAAGTTTGCGCCTGCACCCCCTTAGTAGCATCGACTAACAAAATTGCCCCCTCGACTGCCGCCAAGGAGCGAGAAACTTCGTAAGTAAAATCAACATGGCCGGGAGTGTCGATCAGGTTTAGAACAAAATCCTGTCCAATGTCTAAAGTCGAGTGACTAATGCCAGAAGCTTTAGACTTTAGACTTTCGTCCTTTGGCAGTTTGTACTTCATCCGCACGGGCTGAAGTTTAATCGTAATACCCCGCTCGCGCTCCAAATCCATCTGATCCAATATCTGATCCTGCATCTTGCGTCTTTCGATTGTGCCAGTCAATTCTAAAAGTCTATCTGCAAGAGTAGATTTACCAGCGTCAATGTGGGCAATAATACAAAAATTTCTAATATCTTTCATAAATTACGGATGCCTGCCCCGTAACGAGCGTGGCGAGTTTTACGGGGTTATTTATTGGTTAAGCTAGTTTAGCCAATGCACGACGTAAAAACAACCAAAGGGTTACTGCGTTTAAAATCCCGGCCAGACTAAAAGCAAAGGCCAAACCAGGCACGCCCCAATTGAGCACGCGCAGAAAGTAAACCGATAGGGCAATGTTAACTAAAATTGAAACCACACTGATACTCACTGGGGTAATAGTGTTTTGTAGAGCATAGAAAGCACGCGACAAAGTGGGGATTAGGGTCTGTGCCCACACCCCCAGGATAAACATGCCCAACACCTGCCCCATCAAATTAACATCCTGAATCGAAAAGTTGCCAGCGTGTAGCAACAAACGTAGGATCCAAAAACGCAAAAGATAAAAGATGATTGAACCAGGAATAATTAACCACAGTAAACGTTTTAAAATACCGTTTAGACGCCTGACAAAAACCTGTTTGTCTTGCTGTAAGGCATCACGCGACATAGTCGGAAAGGCCGCTACCGCAACGGAGATTCCCACTAAGGCAATCGGTAGATACTGAAAGTTGTTGGCGATATTCAAAATTGCCACACTGCCTACCCCAGCCGTACTAGCAAAAGCATCCAATGAAATGAGGTTGATCTGACCAGCCACTAAACCAATCGTGCGCGGAATCATCAGTTTAAATATCTTACGCATCCCCTGACTACCCCAATCCAATGCCAGACGCCAACGAAAGCCCACGCGATGGGCGGCCGCCCATTGTAATAGCAAGTGCATTATGGCTCCGACAATCACACCATAGGCCAAACCAGCCGGACCAAACTTTGGCACCAAAACAATCGCCCCAAAAATAATTCCTAGGTTATAAATGATTGGTGCCACCGAAAAAGCCAAAAAGCGATTGAAGGATTGTAGGACTGAACCAATGACCCCACTGACCGCAAAAATCAATGGGCTAAACAACATGATACGTGTGAACAAAATCGCTAAGGTTTGCTTGGCTGGTGGAAAGCCAGGGGCAATTAAGGCAATTAATTGTGGAGTAAAAACAAAAATTACCAAACCTAGCGCGGCCACCGCCACAAAAAGAAAGTTCAGAAAATTACTGGCGAGTTTCCACTCCTGCCCAGGCTGTTTTTCTTGGTGCTCAATAAATACCGGAATAAAAGCCGCTGCCAAAGCCCCTGCCACTAGCAAATTAAAAACAAAATCCGGAATATCAAAAGCCAGATAGTAGACATCCAGAATGTTGGTAGCACCAAAATGCGAAACTAAAATGCGGTCGCGCAGTAAACCGACTAAGCGTGAGAGCAAATTAAAAAAGGCGAGCAGGATGCTGGCTCGCAGAATAGTTCGTATCTTTAGGAAATTAAATATTTTCATTAGTTCATTGCCATTTCACCCCGAACACTACGTCATGCTCCAGCACCGCCTGACCAGCAATTTTATCTCCCTCTGGTTGTAGGTCTGGGTACTGATAGAGCAGTTGGCGACCACTGGGCGGAGTGAGCGTAAAATTTACTTTAACATCACGCATCCCCGACTGCTTCTGCCACATTAATACAAACTGATCGGTTTTAGTAAGGCGGGTGGGGATTTGATAGTGCAGGGTTATGGTTTGGCTTTTACCCGGTGCCAGTTGCAACCAGAAACCGAAAACCGTTTTGCCGTTTTCACTGAAAACTCGCACCCCATTATCTAGCAACTTACTCTCACTCTCATATTTAACCAGTTCTTTATCGCGACTAAACTCCCCGATACTATAGTCAATCAGCGGAGCATAAGCAAGCTTGTTGTTGCCCTCAATACTAGTCAGCACCGTGCCAGCTGGCACTAGCACACGGACAAAATCATAATTTGGTCGATTATAAAACCCGTATTTATACTGGTCACCGTTATGAGTACGAGTAATTTGTAGGGTGTGGTCCCAACTATTACCTTCGCCCAGCGCAACTTCCAAGCTATAAGTGTTATCAATTACCGCATCAGTTTTGGATCCCTTCACGTTAGTATGTACGACTTGCAGATAGTCTGAATCAGTAGTCTTGACCTCACCGCCTAAGTTGTTTTTTATTACCACCGCCTCCAGATTAGGGTCTTTAAAGTAAGCCAAAACTTTTTTCTGCTCAATACTGTGTAAAATCATCTGAAAAATCTGGAACCATTTATCTTTGTCCTGTTGACCCAACTTAGCCACCAACTTGGGCGCTAGATCCATCAGCACCTGTTTGGGTTGCACGCGATTATCGCCATACTCCACCTCGCTTTGAATCTGATCAATAAAATTGTCGGCCGTGATAGTCAGCTTATATTCGGGCAGTTCAATCGGCCCAGTAACCGTTAGCATTTGTGCCACAATATCCGGTGTTAAAGTAATCACTCCGTCCACTGATGCGCCACTATTAATCTCAGTATAAAACTGCATCACTTTTTTTGCCGAGGTGGGAAAGTCTGCCCACCAAGCCACATCGCGCATCCCCCAAGTTGGTGTGATATGTTGCAACTCGCGCGGCGGAATAATATTTTTGCTGGACTGCCCATCAATGTTATAAATGTCATCGACTTTTAATTCACGTAAAATTCCTCGATCAAAACCGATTAGAGCATAAGAACCCGGAAAACCACCAGTTGGACGCAACTCGGAATTATTTTGAAAAAGTAGTAGATATTTTTTTGGACCAGACTCCCCCAGTGCCTGTAAAAGAAAACCGGAGTAATCTACCGCATCACCGACAAATTGCTTCAGTAGTGGTAACTGGTTTTTAAGTTGAATTAATTTTTCTTGTTTGTCACTAGGTAGGGCAGAGACGTCGACATCCGCCAGTAATTTTTCCGAATCAAGAATTTTGGCTTGCGCAGAGATCAGTGCCTGATTGAAAGTGGCTACCAAATTAGTAATTGGTTGCGGACGGTGATTACCAGTAAAACCCAGGAAGGCGGTAAAGTTGGTTTTGTAAAAACTATCCAGGGCGGCCGAGATTTCCGCTCCGGCTTGGGAAATATTCTGGCCAATCTTTAATAAGTTGTTGGCGGATTTTAATTTACCCAGGCCAGGCAGGTCAGCCAAGAAACCCGTCAGTGAGTTGCCTAGCAAGTTTAAATTTCCCGCCGCTTGGGAAAAGTCATCATAAGCCAGTGCAAAATTGTTTGAGGCACCAGCAAAATCAAATCTTTGAATAGCCGCTTTGGCTTCTTCCAAATTGCCTACCCCTTGATTACCATTGGCCATCACTTGCTGTTGGATTTTTTCTGGATGTAACTGCCAACCCAAACCACCCACCACTAACAAGGCCACTACCACTCCGGTCCAAAACTTTCTTTTAGAGAAGACCTTGGGAGTAGTGACCGCATTTGGTGCGACGGCTGGTACAGCTTCAACTGGGGGGGCACCCCGATTAGTTTGTGCCAGTAAACTTTCTACCTCGCGGGCCGCTGGGGCATAAGCAAAACGGGCGGTAGCCATACGCACTGGCACCGGACGACTGAAAGAAACTGGGGTGGCCACCGAACGGCTGGATACCACTGACTGGGGTCGCAAATAAAGTTGGTTGGCGATATCATTTGCTTTAGCCAACTTAACTTTTTCTAAAGTTAACGGGATATCGGTGCGTCGGCGAGTCACTCCCCGTAAGGGCAGATGTAACTTGCCACCGACCGAAGCTAAAACCAAGTCGTAATCTTGCTCGCGGGCCAATTCCTCTTGTAGTTCTTGTTGGAAATCAACCACCGCCAAATTTGCCGACACCGAAACGGTTGAGACTGGTTCAACCTTTGCAGTCTCAGCTTTTACAAGCATTACATTCGATTCGTCAATCCGCTCATGTTTTATAGAAAGCGGGGCAGAGATTGTTTTTGCCTTCGCTGGGCGTAAGTTAAGTAGCGGGGTAACCGATGCCAATTTGGCAAAATCAACCGCGCCGGTTTGAGTGACCGGTCTAATATCAAACATCACCCTGTCTAAGGTTTTCGGTTTAGGGGATGTCACCCCTTAATTATACCGCTTTAAATTGCACTTTGGCTGTTGATAGCTTAGCCAAGACTTTTTTCTCAATCTTCCGACCATTACAATGCCTGAGCAGACCCAGATAAGAAGCTGAATTTTCTGCATTTATCCTACTGATTAATCGATTCTTGGTTTTGGTACGCAAATTAACACAGTACGGTCGAACGATATAGCCTAAGAAGTCTATGCCCTGGCGATAGGTTCTGATGGATACCTTATTTGGATGGATCGTTAGTCCTAACCTATCTCCAAGAAAGTTTTTGATTTTTTCTAACTGGCTTAATAAAACACCGGGATCCTCTACTAAAATTATAAAGTCATCACAATAGCGTAGATAACACTCTACTTTTAGATTATGTTTTATAAACTGATCTAGTTCGTTCAAATAGATGTTAGCGAATAGTTGGCTAGTAACATTACCAATTGGCAGACCTTTATTAGAAACGGTTTGATAACTTGCTATTATCAACCCTACTAGCCAAAGCGTTTCCTCATCAGAGACTTTTCTTTTGATTATTTCCAGTAGAACATCATGATCAACCGAATCAAAAAATCTCTTAACATCGCATTTCAAAGCATAAAGATTTTGAAAGTTGTTGCGACTAGCCTTTTGACAGAATTGTTTTAATCGCTTGACTGCCTGATGTGTACCCTTACCAACTCGACAGGAGTAGGAGTCAAAAATAAACACCTTATCAAAGATCGGATAGAGGATCCTGAATACGGCGTGATGCAACACTCTATCACGCACACAGGCCTTGTGAATATGTCTTAACTTGGGGTCAGTGATATAAAATGCGGTATAATCAGAATGACGATAAGTTTTTAAAACCAGCTCAGAGTGCAACTCAAATAAATTGTCTTCCAGATTAAACTCAAATTGTCGAACATCCAGTTTTTTGGTTTTCCCCTGCTTAAACTCTTGCCAAGCTAAAAACAAATTGGCTAAAGAAATTATCTCAGCAAAAACATGACTATTAAGCCCCCCCCCGGCGAAACAATCAGTTTGGTACATAGGGTTTGTGAGTTGTACAAGACAATTTATGTCTTGAGTCATAAAATTTCCAAGCGAGACCGACTTGGTATTTTTTCAAAAATTGAAAGTATATGTCTTGCATTAGCGGAATTGATTATCTCCGCATCGTTTGAAAATAGAAACTCAAAGATGCCACTGCTTTGCAAAGCTAGAATAAAAATTGAGGTTTTAAAAAGACTGATCCGAATGACCCCCGATTTAAATATAATTCAAATTCAAAAATACGTTGAGCTAGAATCGGAACTACAGGAAATTTCTAAAATGACTAATGGCTGGATAAAATATCTCCATAATAGCTAAAAGAGCCCTGAGGACTCTTTTAGCCGAGACTACCGCACGGGACCGCAGATTATCGTTGGCATTGTCAGGATTGTACCAGTTCAAGTTCAGCTTGGTATTGTCGCTGTTCCAGTTCACGTTCGGCACATTACCATCGGAATTACGCGAACCCGTTAATTTGTCTGGTTCTATCTATTTCACCGAAAATTTTTTTCAAGATTTCCTGCGTTTGCCGGCAACACAGCCGGATTTTTTTAAGAGGCACTGTCCTCACTGGAACCAGACAAGTAGTTTCGTTATTTCCGCCGATTGGCGGAGGCAAATCGCTATCTGTCCTTGCGGACAAGACCGATTGTATTAGCCAGATTCAGCATAGCGCAAATTCAGAAAAATAAAATCGGGGCTTCATCAGTGAAGCCCCGAAGGGAAACAGGTACAAGCTACCAGGGAAAGATTTCAAGCAACTACCGCACGGGACCGCAGAAGACCGCTGGCATAGCCAGGATCGCACCAGCCCAAGAACAGCTTGGCATTGCCGCCGTCCCAGCTCACGACCGGCACACCACCATCGGAATAACGCGACCCCGCACAAAGAGTGATATTGGTAATGTCGAGGTGCTTGCCGGTCTCGTCGAAGTATTTGGCTTCGTAGATCAGGCGTTCCAGAACGGTAATGCCGGTATGACCAACGGCTTTGAGAGTATTGGCAGATTGGTTTTTGAATTCCTCATCTGCTTCTACTCGATCGCGCACCCAGATGGCGTATGAGCCGTTTGTCGATGTGCGATCGTTGGTCGGTATGGCTTCATCTAAATCTTGGTTGGTGTAGCGCCAGACTTTGAAAAGCTTTTGACAAATCCCGAAGACCTGTTCGATGGTCAGACCTTGCGGGATGACCAGTAGCCGGTCAAAGCCGGGACGTTTTTCGGGAACGGAGATGTCGCCGATGGCAAAACCGCGTTTGGACCAGAATATGGTCCAGTCGACCAAGAGATCGGCAATCTTGTCTGGACCACAGTGCCCAACAACCGCTTTGATCGTTTCCAGTGTGATGCTTCCGTCATCAATTTGACGGAATAAATCCTTTAGCACGCCAGACCAATCCGACATGCTACCGACCACTTTATTAGGCATGGCCAGTTCTCCTTGTTATTTGATTTTTTAAGGGGCTTCAAAGCCCATCTTGCCCGAAATGGGTACTTCAACTTGTCTCTATATATTACACCCTATCTAAGGTTCTGTCAATACATTCAATGTCTCCTCGGCGGTTTTTTGCCAGTTAAACTTGGTAGATTGGATTTTGCCAGCCAAGATTAACTGCTGACGCAAATTTTCATCGTTCCAAAGCTGGTGCATAGCGTCAGATAACTGACTAATACTGGATGGGTTAATCATTAGCGCGGCCGGACCACTGGTTTCCGGAAAAGAGGAGTTGTGACTGGTAATTACCGGGGTACCACCAGCCATCGCCTCCAAGGGCGGAAAACCAAAACCCTCAAACCAACTGGGATAAACAAACACTCTGGCTAATTGGTAAAGCGCTGGACGGTCAACTGAATCCGGTGCACCAATGAAATGAACCTGATTGCTCCAGAAAGATTGCTGGGCAAGTTTTATCAACCGATCATGTTGCCAGCCTGCTCCACCCGCTAAAACCAGCTCAACTGATTCTGGAACGACCGGTGCTTTCTTCAAACGCAGAAAAGCAGTAATAACCCCGGCCACATTTTTGCGTGGTTCTAGTGTGCCTAAAAAGAGAAAAAAGTCTTTCGGCAGTTTGTATTTTTTCTGTACCGCCACTAACTCCACCGCGCTGACCGGCTGAAAAAAGTCTGCTCCGATTCCAGAATGAATCATGGAAATTTTTTCCGCAGGCAATTTATAGAGCTCTACTAGGTCAGACCTAGTAGAGTGCGAAACCGCGATTATTTGTTTGGCCCGCTGTGCCAGAGTATGTGGATCAACCAACCAATGATGCCACAGACGCTGGCGCCAGGAAAAAAACTCCGGATGACGTACCCAGGAAAGATCGTGAAAAGTAGTTACCAAATGACAGCACTTACTTAGCGCCACCGGAAAAAAGTGCGGACTAAACCAAACGTCAGCTCCACCGGCTAATTCATCCAAAAATGGTCGGGCGAACCAGCCGGTGCGTGCCATCAGCCATTGATTGGAAAGATTAGTTTGTACTAGTTCAACATTGGACTGTTTCAACCACTGACTCTGCGCGCTGATACGTTGCCGATGGGCATTAAAAAAGAGCTTGAATTTAATACTGCGGTCCAAATTAACCAGCTCGGGCAAGAGTTGCAAAATATACTCCTGAATACCGCCTTGTAGTCCACCGGCTAAAGCCCGAATATCAATCGCAATAGTCATATTAAAAATTAAAAACCCTGATTGAGTTGGCCGCCACCGGGGCAACCGGACCACGCGTTACTGCCTCTACCGTAGCCATAAATTGCTGTTTAAAAATTTTCTGATCAAACAGTAAGGCCCGGCCACGCACCTGTTGGGGGTTAAAGTCACCAGCACGAAAAGCCTGTAAAGCGGCCAATAGCGACGGCTCGGTCTGTTCAGCAAAAAATATTCCCGTCTCGCCGGCTTTGATAATTTCCGTACTGCCACCACCCTGAAAGGCAATCACCGGCCGACCCGAGGCCATCGCCTCAACCGCCACAATACCAAAGTCCTCCTCTTGTGGAAAAACCAGTGCCTGCGCCCGGGCGTAATATTCTGGGAGCAAATGATCAGACAGTAGTCCCAAAAATTCAACATTCTTTCCAGCAATGGATTTTAAATAGTTTAGCTGTGGGCCAGAGCCAATAATTTTCAGTGGCCAACCCAATTGCGTAAACACCCGCACCGCTAGATCAAAACGCTTGTAAGGCACCAGTCGCCCCACCATCAAAAAATAATCGCCTAATTCGTTAGCAATAAAAAACTTTTTCGTATCCACTGGCGGGTAAATCATCCCCGAGTCACGCTTATAATACTTCTTAATCCGTGCCTGAATAAAGTGCGAGATAGCAATAAACTCATCCACCCGCTGGCTGGCCTGTTGATCCCAGACGCGCAGATAGCTTAAAAAGGGGGAGGCTAGCAAAGATACAAAGTCGGCATTCGGCCACTGGTTTCGTTGAGAATTTTCAGCACCACGAAAATTGCGTAGGAATTTGTGACTGTCATCCCACAAAAATCGAGTCGGCGTCATGCAATAAGAAATGTGTTTGGTACGCGGTTTGGTAATTACCCCCTTGGCAAACGAGGCAGAATTAGAAATCACCAAGTCATATTTTGACAAATCAAACTGCTCTACTGCTAAAGGCATTAGCATCGCCAACGAACGATGAAAACGACTAGCGCCCGGGAGTTTTTGTAGCCAAGAGGTAAAGATCCGACGACCAACAAAAGCCCCACCGGTGGCTTTCTCATCATAAAGTAGCGTATAAATTGGCGCCCGCGGAAAGAGTTCACACAGTGTCCCCAAAACCCGTTCTCCTCCACCGTACTGGTTTAGATAGTCATGAATTAGAGCAACTTTCATAAATTTAAACCGCTGATCTGTCAGCAAACATTTTTATTGCGGTACGTAAGATAATTTTTATATCCTGCCACAGTGACCAATTTTCTAGATAAAAAGAGTCAAGGGCGACTTCCTCTTCAAAGAGCAGATCAGAGCTACCCGAAACCTGCGCTAGGCCAGTCGCCCCCGCTTTAATTGATAAAACCTTCTTGTGATGCTTTTGATATTTAGCAATCTCATCCGGTTGGTGCGGACGTGGGCCCACCAGCGCCATCTGGCCCTTCAACACATTCCAAAATTGAGGCAGTTCATCAATGCGGTAATGCCGAATAAACCGCCCGACCTTGGTTAGGCGTGGATCATTTTTCATTTTGAAGAGTGGGCCATCAGCGCGTTCGTTTCGCGCCATTAAGTATGGTTTTAACTCCTCGGCATTTTCCACCATCGAACGGAATTTTAGCAAACCGAAGTGACGGTTTTTACTAATCCGATTCAAGCGCACAAATACCGGCCCAGCCGTCTCCCATTTAATGGCGAAAGCTACTACTAGAAAAAGTGGTGAGCAAATAACTAGTGCTACCGTTGCCCCAGCTAAATCTACTATTCTTTTATACACTCTCCCCCAGCCCTCCAAATTAGTACGACGCAACTCCACCAGTGGCAAACCACCCAACAGGTCAACTGAAAAATTCCTGGTCAAAGTTTGGTGCAAGTTAGCCACGAAACGGAAACCAATATGCTCGTCATTACAAAAATCCACCAGCTCAGTCACTTTCTCGGCTGGAAAATTAGGATTGGCTAAAATCACCTCATCCACCCCGGGGTTACCAATAGCGAACTTGATTTCATCAATCGCTGGATTGGCCAACTGTTTAACAATGCGATAACCACCAGCGGGATTGCTATTAATCTCCTCCACAATGCGTCGGCTAGATTCATCCTCGCCAATCACCATGACCCGGTGCACGCCAAAATTATAGCGTCCCACCAGTTGACGTTGTAATCGGCGCATCACCCCCCGCCCCAAAATCACAAAAATAATTACTATCAGCCAGTTGCCCAAAACCAAGAAGCGAGAATTAAATAACTCCTGGCGTAAGAAAATGTAGATAATCAACAACATGGTACCAGCTGAAGCCGAAATGATAATACGCGCTAACTCCTCAGTTAGACTGCGCGTAGCCCGCAGACTATAAAGTCCAGCCAAAGCAAAAATAGCGAGAAATAAAAATGACACTCCGACGATCAACAAGAAGTAGCGATCAAGCGGAAGATTGAATTCAAAGAGAACCGGGCGGAAGGTAGAGAGAATTTTGGTACGCAAAAGATAGGTCGTGAGACCCGCTAGCACCACCATCAACCAGTCTACCGGCACTGATAAAACACTAAAAAATAACTCTGATCTTTTCATTTTTGATTACTGTTGGCGTGGTTAGGATAGAACAAAAGCCGTAATAATTCAACTTAAAACCCCGTTTAGCGGGGTTTTAAGTTGCTTGGTAAATCTGTAAGCCGAATTCTGTCCTCCTACGCTCTGCCTGAGCAGAGCTACGGACGGACAAGTATTTTGTGCCTGTCCTCCGAAGCTTTAGCGCAGGATGGATGATTATTTATCTGGGACCGATATTGCTACCGGCCTCTAGGTAGCCTACGCTCCGAAGAGCTTCGGCGTACCGATGGCGTACGAACTTTTCGAACTCCGTCAAGCAAGGGAAACTTGTCCTGAGCTTGCCGAAGGACGCTGTACTTGCACCGCAGTAAGGCTTTAGCCGTTTCATACTCCACATTACCATGGAGCTCACCCCGAAGGGTGCTCTAGGCTTTCGCTTCGAGGCGTCTCTGTTCGCACCTCTGACATTACTGTCGACGGGGGTTACCCGCTACCGTTCTTAATAGTTCCCTGCCCGACTCGCTTCGCGACTGCGAAGCGGGCGCGGTCGATCTTTATTAAGTAGTGTTCGGACTTTCCTCTGCGAAGCATCTCGCCGAAGCCTATAAGACGAAGGCGGAACGACTCCACAGCAATCACCCGATTTGCCAAGCACTTTATAATAACACACTTTTACTGATTATCCAACTTTTCCAGTATCTGCAAGATCAGATCGTTTTGATTTTCTAAGTGCTGTAGAATAGTTTCAATTTCTTCTTCGGCCTTGGTGTTCACCTCGTAGTCGGCCTGGGCCCGCGCTTCCGCATGTTTGCCCTGCAAGTTTTGCCCCACTATAATTAACGGCATTAACATGATCTGGATCATGTTAGAGATAAATAACCAAAGCACAAAAGCCGGAAAAGGATCAAAGCGTACAGTGGCGGGAGCAAGCGAGTTCCAACCGATCCACAGGGCCGTCCAGCAAAAGATAATCAAGAAAAAACCCATCGTACCGACGTGTTCGGTAATATAAATAGCGACTTTCTCTAGACTAGTTAGGCGTTCGAAATGTTCCGCATTAACGTTACGCGGTCGCTGGTGAGCGGCCCGTAGTTCGGCAACGGTTAGTAGTTTTTCGTGTTGCATTATAAAGCTAGTTTACCATTTAATTCACGGTCCAGCGCGAGATTGACCATGCGATCAGCCGCCTGGTTTTTCTCCCGCAAAACATGCTTGAAAGTTACCTTGGCAAAATCTAAGCGTAGATTCCACACCTCCAAGAAAAGTTTCTGAATTTTTTCGTCTAAAACTTTATACTGTCCATTCACTTGTCGAGTTAGCAGTTCACTATCCAAATGAATTTCTATCTCAGTTTTTTTGGCTTTCTCTTTACCAACTAACTGTTTAACTTTTTTTAAGGCAAATACCGCCGCGGAATATTCCGCTTGATTGTTGGTGGCCACGCCAATTGACTCGCCATACTCTTTAATATCGTTGCCAATTTTAATAACCACGCCAAAAGCCGCCGGCCCCGGATTGCCACGTGATCCACCATCAATATGGACAACAATTTTATGTTTGCCTTCCATGTTTATTTATTATATCCCAAAGCCACCAAACCAGGTAGTTCTTCGCCGGCCAAGTATTCAAGCATTGCACCACCGCCAGTTGAGACAAAGGTGAATTTAGAGAGCAAACTAAGGGCATCGGTGGCGGCGATAGTATCGCCGCCACCGATGATTGACTTTTCCGCCTTAGCTACTGCTTCCGCCACCATCTTAGTCCCACTAGCAAACTGTTCAATCTCACATAAACCCATCGGGCCGTTCCAAATTACCAACTTCGCCCCGACGATAATCTCCGCAAATTGTTGAGCAGATTTCGGACCAATATCCGCGATTAGTTGGCTATCGGTAATATTACCCGGTGGCTTTGTCTCGTTTTTGCCTTGACCAGACCGGTCATCGGTTACCAAGATGTCTATTGGTAAAACAATATCGGCATGGATGGATTCAACACCGAACAATATCGGCACTGGGACGGTAACGTCCACCACTGAAGCCCCCACCTTAACTCCTTGGGCCTTGAAAAAGTTGTTGGCCAATGCTCCACCCACCAATATCCTCTCGCATTTGTTCAAAAAGTTTTCTATCACCGGCAACTTAGTAGAAATCTTTGCCCCGCCCAAAACTAGGATTTTGCCTTCAGCCGGAGCTTCTAAGGCAACATTCAAATGTTCGATCTCTTTCTTGATTAAAAATCCAGCATAGCTTGGCAAAATTTTCGTAATGGCCACGATGGAAGCATGTGCTCGATGGCAGGTAGCAAAATCGTCATTAATGTAATAATCAAAACCCTTCGACAGGCTCAGGGCAAGCCCTTCGTCATTCTCTTCCTCTCTTAAGTCTTGGCGGATATTATCCAGTAACAAAAGTGGCCCAGCTTCAAAAAGCTTGTGCACCTCCGATAACTCATTATGTGGAACCAGGGTGACTATTTCACCCAAAGTCTCGCCCACCTCCTCCACTAACGGCAAAAAACTTTCTACTTCTGAACTATGGCTAACTAACAAAATCTTCGCCCCTGCTTCCAGTAGATATTTTACCGTTTCACGATGGGCCTCAATTCTAAACCGCTCGCCAATCTTTTTAGTAACCTCATCAAAAGGTACGTCCAGATTTACCCGTAGTAAAACTTTTTTACCAGCTAAGTCTTCTGTTTTTAATTCACTCAAATATTTCATGTCATTTTGAAACCACCTGCAAAATGTTTTCAAACTCAGTTGCGTCCAAACTAGCCTCACCCACTACCACACCAGAAATCTCTGAATGTTGAAGGAAGTCAGCCACATTTTGCGAGTTAACACTGCCACCGTACAAGATTGTCTCCGCACCAGTAATTTGTTTTATAATTGTGGCCACTATCAAAATATTTTCTGGGGTGTCTGAATGATAAAATGTCCCGCTGCCAAGGTTGCCTTTTTGTTGGAATTCATCACTGATCCCCACTGGGACTTGTCCTAGCTTGCCAAAGGCAGGCGCAATTTCGGGAGCGGGACGGCTAATCGCCCAAACCGGTTCATAACAGATTAAAATTTTACCAAGCTCATCAGGACTTAAACTGGATAAACTTTTAGACAACTGTTCACTTAAAACTAGTTCGCGATCGTCACCTTTATTTCTTTCGCCTACCAATAAAATTGGCGTAGCTTTACTAGCCAGCGCTACCCTAATTTTAGCATTAATAACCTCATTAGTGTCGCCCGCACCACTGGATGGATAACGCCGATCGGAATGTCCAACCAAGACATAGCGCACACCATAATTATCTTCATCCGGTTGCCAAAAGACATCCTGACTACCCAGGTGTTTGCTATCAATTTCTGACAGCTCCTTAACCATTTCTACTGGCGGACAGATGACCGTTTTAACACTGGCATACTTTTCTGCTAAAGCCAGCTCAGCACTATATAAAACCCTCCCTTCAGCTAAGGTCTCTGGGTGAGCTTTCCAATTGGCAATAATCAACTTTTCCATTAACGTCGTGTGTTTATTTTATGATAAATAAACCAGATCACCAATACCACAATCACGCCGCCAATTAGATAATCAAACTTATGAAAGTAAGGGCGCAAAACATCCCAATGTTCCCCCGCCTTGTAGCCAATCCAAGCTAAAATTGTATTCCAAATTAATGAACCGATAATCGTATAGGCAATAAACTTTCCTAACGGCATTTTGGCTACTCCGGCGGGTAAAGAAATAAAGGTGCGGACTACTGGTAATAGCCGGCCAACCAAAACAATTTTAGCCCCATGCTTAACAAATAGTTTATCAGTCTTAACTAATTCACCTGGGGAAAGCAAAACCCACTTGCCATATTTTTCCAAAAACCAACGGCCACCACTTTTGGCCACCCAGTAGAGCACCAGCCCACCCACCAGATTGGCAAGGGTGGTGACTAAAATTACCCTGGACAAAGTAAAAATTTTGTTGGCCGCCAAGAAACCGGCAAAGGGTACCACTACTTCCGAAGGAATTGGGATAGCCGCACTTTCTAAAGCTGACAAAACAAAAAGACCCCAGTAACCACTGGCGCTAATCAACGCTACCGCCCACTGACCAACATTAGTTAGGAGATTAGAGAGCATGACGAAATTCTTCAGCCGCTTGATCGGGATCAATAATATTTACGGTAACGCCACTGCCTAACTCAAAACCACCAGTCAAGGACAACTTGGGAAGAATCTCGATATGCCAAGAGTAGTACTGGTGTGGGTCAGCATCGTTAACTTTTTCTACTGGAGCGGTATGAATAAAGAAGTTAAAATCGGCGCCAGGTAAAGTGCGGTCAACCGCAGTTAGAACCTTGCCCACCACTTCGCCTAGCTCCGGCAATAGTTCAATCGGACAGTGTTCAAAATGCGAGTGGCTAGTTTTAGAAAAAATACGCACTTCGTAAGGAGTCTTGGAAACGAAGGGGCAGAAGGCAATAAAATTTTCGGTTTGATAAACAATGCGTCTCGCCTCTTTAATTTCCCAATCAATCATTAAGTCATAGACGCGCTGACCATGTTCACTATAAAATCGCTGCGCCCCAAAAATACTGCGCTTTACATCGGGCGGTAGGATCGGAATAGAAATAATTTGTGAGTGCGGATGGACCAATGATGCCCCTGCCGAAGTACCCTTATTGTGAAAAATTAAAACGTACTTGCTGGTAGAGTACCCCGCCATCGCCCGATAACGCTCTTGGTAAATGCCAAACACTCGTCCCAATTCAACCGCAGAGTATTCATGTAGTTGGCGATCATGATCGCCATAGATTACTAACTCGTGCAGACCGCGCCCCTCAGTTACCGAAAAAGGACCAACCGCTTGCCGCGGACCCGCTTCACCCTCTATTACTGCCGGAAACTTATTCTTGGCCACCTTGGCAAACCAGGTCTCTGAATTAGTTTCACCTGGGTAAGTCTTGAGCACTTCATTACCATGCCCTTCTGGATCTTCAAAGGGGCAAGCCGTCCCAATACCGATATTGCCCTTGTCTTTGACGTCCTCCGCCTTTTGGCGTATCCCCTCTGTAACTTGTCCCGGCTTGTCAAAGACCGGTGCAATTTCGGCCTGCGCTACGCCGAAGGCTTCGGCAAGGCGAGCAGCGGGTCGCTTGGCCCGCCCAGTAGCAAACAACACCCATTCTCCCGAAACTAAATCTTGGCGAAATTCATTCAGCATTTTATTAAATTAACCGTAAATTCCTGATAACAAGTTAATCCGCACCTGCAATACTTCAAAAAACATTTTTACCATGCCACCAAATTTTACATGACTTTGCTCATCATTCACCCAATTGATCGGCGCCTCTTTAATCTTAAAACCAAGTTTTTTTGCGATGGTCAAAATTTCCACATCAAAAGCCCAGCGGAAAATTGTTTGCTGTGGAAAAACGGCTTCGGCCGCCCGACGAGAAAAAGCTTTGAAACCAGCCTGTGAATCCCCCACCCCCACTGGTGCTAAGATGTGTACTAAAAAACGAAATGCCCCACCAAGAAAATCCCTAAACAGATTTTGCTTCACTTCTATCTTTGCACCAGTAGTACGACGCGAACCAGCCACGATATCATAACCTTGTGAAAAATATGGCAGAAAACCTTCCACCTGATCAACGGTAGTAGAATTATCAGCATCCATAAAAAGTCGGTAATCTCCTTGAGCCGTTAATACGCCCTGTTTGACTACCCAACCCTTGCCATGGTTTTTCTTGTTATCTATCAAGACGAGATTAGCCACTTGCTCCTTTAAACTGCTAACAACCGTGCTGGTTCCATCTTTCGAGCCATCATTAACTACCAATATTTCATACTGATAGCTCTGTTTGGAAAGATACTGATGAATCGATAAAAGCGTAGCGCCAATGCGCTTTTCCTCATTATAGGCCGGGATTATTACCGATAGATACATGCAATTCAATTCTAACTAAAAAGACAGAAATGGAAAAGCCCCCACTAGCGGGGCTCGAAAAGCTCACAACCACATCTTAATCCAAGCCCTGTCTATTACACTCCGCATGAAAACAAGATCTTGCGGAGATTCCCGCAGTTGTCTTATTTTTTCCGCAGCCTTCACCGCATCGGAGGTACAAAAATAAACACTTTCTCCGACTATTTGGTCAGGCTCATCATTTTCGTCAAACACCATAAAAAAGCTGACTGCCTGGCGATTACAGAACATGCACTTGTTGTCACCAAATTCATTAGACATGGTGTCCTCCCGTGCCAATGTTTAAATGTTAAGGTACAAACAAAAAGAACCGCTTACTCTGTCAAAATTAATGCCCCACTTTCAATTACTGCCACCGTATGTTCAAAGTGGGCGGCCAGACTACCATCGGTGGTAGCATAGGTCCAACCGTCGGCTTTTTGCATGGTGGTAATTTTACCAGCCACCACCATTGGTTCGATGGCAATCACCATGCCAGGTTTTAGTATTTCGCCTTCACCCGGCCTACCAAAATTCAAAACTGTAGGTGGTTCATGAATCCCTTTGCCGATACCGTGTCCGGCAAAATCTTTGATTACCGAGAAACCAAACTCCTCCACATAATTTTGAATAGCATGACCGATATCACCTAAGGTTTTGCCGGGTACTGCCTCAACAATACCGATAGCTAGCGACTCACGCGTCACGTCTAAAAGTTTTTGCGCCGACTGATTCACCTGGCCAACCGCCACGGTTAAGGCCGAGTCAGTATGATAGCCCTGATAGTAAACGCCTAAATCCAAACTTACTAAGTCGCCATTTTTAACTACTCGTTCACTCGGTAACCCATGAATAATTTCATCGTTAACCGAAACGCAGAGCGCGGCGGGAAACTTGTTACCGCGTGCGCCGCCAGGCGTATAACCCAAAAAAGAGGGCGTTGCCCCCGGATGCTTGGCAATCAATTCACGCGCCAGTCGATCAAGCGCATTGGTAGTAATACCCGGTTTGGTTACTTCAGCTAAATCACGCAGAACTTGCGCCAGAATCTCCCCACCCGCCTGCATAATTTTTATTTCTTCCGAAGATTTTAATTTAACCATTAAGGTGTTGGACAATATCGCTAAAGACTTTTTCGATTGACTGTTCACCATTGATCACATTAATCTGGTAGCCATGCTCGCGCAAATAGTCTAACACTGGCGCCGTATCACGCCAATAAACCTGATAGCGTTCACGAATAATCTCCGGTTTATCTAAAGCCCGGGTTATTAATGGTGAGCCATCCTGCGGACAAGTCGTTAGATTGGCAAACTCCGGAAAATTGGGAATGGGGTGACGATTAGCCTGACAAATTCTGCGTCCGCCATTACGCTTGACTGACTCCTCTTCGCTTAGCTCAATATTCAAAACCGCAATATTTTCTCTACCATAACTTTCTTCTAAGGCGGTCAGCACCGCTGGTGTTTCAGCAATAGTACGCGGTGAGCCAGACAGAATCAATCCCTGACCATTGGTGACGATATTTTTGATATCTTCAATCAACCAGGGCACAAAAGTGCTAGGTTTCATCAGCTCGCCCGCCAGCCAGCGCTTTTTCTCTTCATTAATTACCACATCATCGGGGTCAGCATTTAAAAAATTCTTCTCAATGATTTTGGAAGTTTCCAGATGATGGTAACCAAATTTTTCCTCAATCATATCCGCCTGGGTTCCCTTACCCGCCCCCGGTGGCGCAATTAATATAATCACTTTGGACATAAATTATTGATTTAAATTAGCCGCATAAGCAAAGGCGTCAAAATATCGACGCCAGGATCTTTCGCTAGAACCAAATTGATTATCAAAATAAAAAAAGTCAGTAATCGCCTCACGTGTCCGCCAAAGTTCTTTCCCTCTTTTATGGTTTTGAGGATCAGCAATCGTCAGATCAATCAGCTCCAAAATCCGATCAATTGCCATTCGACTATAGACGGGATTTTTCTCCCGCCAATTAAGTGCGCGCGACACCTCGCTACCAATATGGGCCATCTGTTTTATAAAAGACATCGCCTGCCAATCTCCCGCGGCCAAGTTTTGATGCTGATAATTCATCAACGAATAACAAATTTCTCTATGATAGTTTTAGTTTTTTCTTTAATATTAACATCCTCAATATTGCGTGTGCGATTATTCAGCAATGGCTTAACATTAATCATGGAATCAAACTCTAACCAATCAGCGTTCTCCAGTTCTGGATAAATATTGAAGCCCCAGAGGTTAATGCCTTTAGCACCATTTTCTACCAGTTTTTCGGCCAAATCGGAATGTAACTCACCGTCAATTATTACCAATTCTTGTTCAATATCCACCACGCCCTTGACTAGATTACCGAACATCTTTTCGGCTAGGAGCTTTAAGTCGGATAGTTTTATTTTCTCTGACAAAATCTGCATAATTAGAAATGAATAGCTAAATATCAACTTATTTTGAGAATACCATTATATAAAATTGCGGGCAAGAAATAAAACGGCCACTGGCTTTCCAGTGGCCGACCGAGGGGGTTTTGATGCGGTCCCCTCCCCGCTAGACTAGAAAAACGTTCCTCCTTTCTGTCCTAACCCTGACTAGGTCTTGCCTAGTCAGGGTTAGGACAGGGTTAGCTAGACAACACCTCGGCGTCCCTGCCATTTCCGATCATGTTCGATCACTTTTTCTTTCATATTACCCAGAGACTCGTTTAGTTGATTAAAACGACCATTATTATACTCATGTTCGTTTTTAAAACCTTTAGCAACACTGTGTAATATGATGTCGGTTTTTTTGTCCGTATAGCCTTTCAACTCCTTAGTTAACTCCTTGGTCTGCTTATCAAGTAGTTGCTGGATGTCTTTTTTAGTCAGGTCTGCCATTGGTTCTAGTTTAGCAAACAAACATTCTCCGTCAAATTTTCTTAAAGAATTAGCGAGCCCTCCACAACTTTTCTACTCCGCAGACCAGTGAAGCCACGAACCAAAGCTGGGATTGACCCAGAATTTGAGGTCGGAAAGCGGAGCGGAGGGTTACCTGAAATTCTGAAGGGTCAATCCCAGCTGACTGAGTGGCTGAACGCAGGCGAGGACTAGGAGAAAAGTTGCGGAGGGCGAGCGCTAATATTCGTACATCGACACCTGCGCATCCGCCTGCTTCATGATTTCCAGTACCACCGAGACCACAATCAAGATTGAAGTACCACCAATAGTAAAAGAAGTAATGCCAGTGAAACCCTGTACGATGTTGGGCAGGACAGCAATCAGGCCCAAGAAAACTGCACCCACCAAGGTAACGCGATTTAAAAGATTGCTAAGAAATTGTACCGTGGCGGGACCAGGGCGAATACCGGGAATATAGCCACCCTGTTTTTGCACGTTTTCAGAAATAGATTTAGGATCAAAAGTTACCGCAGTGTAGAAGTAGGTAAAGAGCACCACTAGAATGAAATAAGCGGTGCCATAAAATAGTTGGTTTTGAATTAAATTATTGACTGTGGTTGCCACGCGTGACACTATCGCAACACCAGAACCAGAGAAAAAATTGGCGATCATCCCAGGGAAAAGCAAAATCGAAAGCGCAAAAATAATCGGCATTACACCGGCATTGTTCACACGCATCGGCAGATAGGTTGAGACACCACCATACATCTTGGAACCACGCACCCGCTTGGCATAGTTAATTGGAATATTGCGTTGTGCTTCGGTTAGATAAACTACTCCGGCAATTACCACGATAGCGATCACCAAAAAACTGACATAGGTGAAAATTTGATCATAGGTAAAAACGGCTAAGGCGCCGCGCAGGTGACGCGGTAAAGCGGAGGCAATACCAGCAAAAATTAAAAGTGAGATACCATTACCCAACTTCTTTTCCGAGATTAACTCACCTAGCCACATGACAAAGACGGTACCAGCCACAATCGCCGCCAACGAACCGACCCACTGCAAAAGTGATAATGGTAAAAGCACGCCCTGGCGGGAAAGTAGCAACATAAAAGTGTAGCCCTGCAAAAGTGCCAACGGAACTGTCACCATACGAGAGTACTGATTAAAGCGTGCTCGCCCCGCCTCACCGCCGTACTTATACATCTGCTCCATCGCCGGGAAAATCATGGTTAACAACTGCATGATAATAGAACCAGTAATGTAAGGGCCAAGACCAAGCATCACCACGGATAAACTATCCAAGCCACCGCCAGTAAAAACACTTAGCAGGCCAAAGATTTGGTTGTTAGCAAAAAACTCTTGTAGTTTAACCGGGTCAACGCTCGGAATTGGAATGGCGGCGGCTACACGAAAAACTACCAGCAAGCCGATGATAAAGAGGACATTATTGCGCAGATCTGGAATTTTGAAGATTTTTAGTAAACGCTCCATGGTTTTTATATTTTACTCTTCTACTCGCCCACCCGCCTGCAGAATTTTTTCTTTAGTCTGAGCGGATAGTTTCAGACCAGAAAAGTTTATCGGCTTAGTCAACACACCTTGACCAAGAATCTTAATCTTTTTCTGGATTGGACGAATCATACGGCGTTCACGTAAAACGGCGACACTAACAGTATCACCGGCCGAGAACAACCTATCAATACGTTCTAAATTGAAAACCGCTGAATCAGCATTACGTAATTGGAAAAAGCGGTGCTTGATTGGGGTCTTTTTGTTGGCGCCACGACGTTTGGGGAAAAGTTTCCAGATTGGCGTATCGCCACCCCGAAAATCAGCGCCTTGATGCACACCCGAACGTGCCTTTTGACCTTTACTACCACGGCCAGAGGAAAAACCTTTTTTACCGCCACGACCAACGCGACGACTCTTGGGGTTAGCTTTAGATTTTGGTAACTTGTGTAACTCCATAATTTAGAATTAGGGGATAGGTGATAGACGACTAGGGGTTAGTAATTACAGAGTCAACAGCCGTTTCTGAATTGACTACTGGTACTTCGACTACTTCGACAACCACTGGAGCAACCATCGAAACCCGCAACTGACTAAGCGCTCGAATGGTAGCCTGGGCGATATTAACCTTATTGTTGGTACGCGACAAAAGCTTAGCAGTGATATTTTCAATGCCACCCAATTTGGCTACCACCCGCACTGGACCGCCCGCCTTCACACCACTACCAATTGGTGCCGGCTTAAGCATCACGATAGCACTATTAAATTTAGCGGTAACCGGATGTAAAATGGTACCATCTTTGAGAATCACTTTAATCATACCCTTCTTGGCTTGGTGTACGGCCTTTTGCACCGACTGCGCGACATCTTTGCTCTGGGCCATGCCGGTACCGACGCGACCTTTGCCGTCACCGATTACTACAGTGGCGCGGAAACTAAAACGCTTACCACCTTTGGTAACACGGGAAACGCGATCTACTGATAAAGTCTTTTGTTCAAACTCAGCCGGTGCGCGGGGAGCCCCGCCACGGTTACCACCACCAAAGCGACGGCCACCACCCCCACCACGGCCACCAAAACCGCCACCACTACCAGTGCGTGGATTATTAGTTGAGTTGTTGCTTGAAGTGTTGTTCATAGATTAAAACTGCACACCGGCTGAGCGTAAACCATCCGCCAAAGCCTTTACGCGACCATGATATCTAAAGCCACCGCGATCAAAGACAATCTTTTCAATACCTTTGGCCTTAATCAACTCACCCAATTTAACACCCACGACTTGGGCACTAGCCACCCGACTCTTGGCTTTAGTTTTATGGTCACTAGCTGCCAATAAGGTCTTGCCAGCATTGTCGTCGATCGCCTGGGCGTAAATATAGCGCAAACTGCGGAAAACCGCCACTCGCGGGCAAGTAGCAGTACCACTAACACGTGCGCGTACCCGCTGGTGGCGTCGATTACGAGCTAAAAGTTTTTGTTTGGCCTTATCCATGAAGAATATTTATTTAGGTTTAAGCAGTGGTGGCAGCAGCCTTCTTGCCGGCCTTCTTAATGATTACCTCATTTTCGTAGCGTACACCACTACCTTTATAAGGCTCGGGTTTACGCTTGGAACGAATGGAAGCGGCAATTTGCCCAACCAGTTCTTTATCAATTCCCGTAACGGTCAAACGATTTTTATCTACAGCAAAGGTGATGCCCGTCGGCGCTTTAATTAAAATTGGGTGAGAAAAACCTAGGCTTAATTCTAAATCACCACCCTTAGCGGTAGCACGATAACCCACACCCTGCAAAAGTAGCACCGAGCTAAAACCATCGGTCACACCTTTAACCATATTGGCAATCAAGGAACGATAGAGACCCCAGAGGGCGCCTAATTCAAGCTCAGCGGTAGTTTCCTTTGGTCGCACCGTAATTTGGCCAGCTTGAAGCTCGACCACTAATCTTGGGTCAAGCAATTTGCGTAATTCCCCTTTTGGCCCTTTACTAATCATCCATTCTCCTTCAATCTTAAAATCAACTCCGGATGGCAGGGTGATAAATTGTTTTCCAATGCGTGACATAAATGTTGTCTAAGGCTTAGGGTCTAAAGTCTAAAGTAAATTGATTTATTGCTTTAGACATTGGACTTTTGCCTTTAGTCATCTCTTACCAAACTTCAGCGATTAATTCCCCGCCTAAATTTTGTTTACGCGCCTCTTTACCTGTCATAATGCCGCGCGGAGTAGACAAAATGGCAATACCAAAACCTGATACCACTGGTCGCAATTCACTGCTTTTAACATACCAGCGGCGTGAAGGCTTACTTAAAATTCGCACACCAGTAATCGGTAGACGACCGTTATTGGTATCCAGCTTAAGCTCAATCCAGTTGTGTTCCGCCTTGCGCGCCTTTTTCTTTTTTTTGTCCAACTCCTGGACAAAGCCGGCCTCCTGCAAAACCCTGGCTACCTCCCAACGCATTTTTGAAAAAGGCACAACCAAACGATCCCGGCCAGCGGCCTGGGCATTCTTGATTTGGATTAACATGTCAGAAATCGTTTGCATATTTTGGTCTATGGCTTAGGGTCTAAGGTCTAAGGCGGATTGATTTCTGGCTTTAGACATTAGACTTTCAGCTTTAGTCATCTCTACCAGCTTGACTTTTTAATTCCTGGCAGTAAGCCGGCATTGGCTAATTCCCGGAAATGAATACGGCAGATATCGAACTTGCGAATATAGCCATACTTACGTCCGCAAATGAAACAACGGCGCACGATGCGAGAAGAAAATTTAGGGGTCTTTTTCGAACGAGCAATGGTAGACTGTTTAGCCATAAAATTTATTTATTAATCAACGGGAAGCCCAACAATTTAAATAATTCGACAGTCTCGGAACGTTGTTTAGAGTTAGTAACGATCGCTACTTGTAAACCAAAGATGTCTTTCAATGATTCGTAGTGGATCTCCGGAAAAATACTCTGTTCAGTAATACCCAAATTAAGCGTATTCTTGGTGTCAAAGGATTTATCACTAATACCGCGGAAGTCACGAGTACGCGGTAAGGCAATGGAAATCAACCTATCAATGAAATCATACATCTTCTTGCCACGCAAGGTGATCTTGTAACCGATCTTGGAACCTTCGCGCAACTTAAAGCTGGCAATTGATTTCTTGGCAAAGGTCGGTAGTGGCTTCTGACCGGTAATGGTGGCCAAGTCGTGTTCGATGGTTTCCAGTAATTTTTCTTCTTTAGAAATACGGCCCACACCGACGTTAATTACTGCCTTGGTTAAGCGTGGTACAGCCCAGACATTCTTGTGGCCAAACTTGGCCTGCATCGCGGGCACTACGGTCTTTTGATATTTTTGTAATACGCGATTCATATTAGATGGTCATCTGGCACTGTTTACAGTAGCGGATTTTTTTATCGCCTTCCAGACGATGTCCGATACGGGCTGGCTTGGCGCAACTGGGACAAATTAACTGCACACTAGCTACGGCTACGGCGCGCTCTTTGCTAATGATCTGACCCTTTTGCCCCTGCTGACGGGCGCGCTGGTGTTTCTTGATCAAATTTAAACCCTCCACCACCAAACGTTCAGCCGCAGGAAAAACAAAGGTAACTTTGCCGGTTTTGTTACGGTCTTTACCAGAAAGCATTTTTACTTTGTCTCCTTTGCGTATCTTCATCGTCCCAGTGCCGACATTGTCTTGCCTTGAAACCCGCGCGTTGAGCTTATCCCAGTCTTCCGGTGATACGCCTTCCTTAGTGCGCAAGCTCGGCAGTGCAATATCGGAATTATGATTGATTACTTTATTCCCCGCACCTTCTATCCCAGTGCCGACATTGTCTTGCCTTGAAACCCGCGCGTTGAGCTTATCCCAGTCTTCCGGTGATACGCCTTCCTTAGTGCGCAAGCTCGGCAGTGCAATATCGGAATTATGATTGATTACTTTATTCCCCGCACCTTCTATCCCAGTGCCGACATTGTCTTGCCTTGAAACCCGCGCGTTGAGCTTATCCCAGTCTTCCGGTGATACGCCTTCCTTAGTGCGCAAGCTCGGCAGTGCAATATCGGCAGTTTAATTAATCATATTACTTCCGGCGCTAAACTAGCAATGGTGTCATAACCTAACTCCTTAATCTCACGCGGAATCGGACCGAAAATTCTTCCCCCCTTTGGCTCTTTACCATCTAAAATTACCACCGCATTTTCATCGAAACGAATATAGCTACCATCGGCCCGACGATAAGGCTGGCGTTGACGCACTACTACCGCTTTTAGCACATCCTTCTTCTTAACCGCTTTGCGTGGTTCCGCTACTTTAACGGAAACCACCACCACATCACCGATGCGCGCATAACGTTTACGGGTACCGCCCAATACTTTAAACACGCCAACTTTTTTGGCGCCGCTATTATCTGCTACCTCTACAATGGAACGTAATTGAATCATAATAAGTATAATGCGAATCTACAAATACTGAACCAATGCTACGAATGGTAAAGCACCTGCAACGAATAAGACATGCGAATCATTCGTGTGCGCTATTTGTAAGTGTCTTAAACTATTTGTAGCATTCGTTTTCATTGGTAGATTGGCGTTATATTTTCACTATCCAATGCTTATCTTTAGAAATCGGCTTACTCTCAACAATGGTCACCCGATCACCCAAAACGAACTGGCCGCTCTCGTTATGCGCCTTAAACTTTTTAGTTACCTTATATTGCTTCTTGTATTTCGGGTGCATCTTTAAACGGGTAACCGCTACCACTACCGTCTTGGCCATTTTAAGCGAAACTACCACTCCGGTAAGGGTGCGTTTTGAAGCGGTCCTGGTTTTTTGGGTGGCAGTCTCCATGTGATTTTATTACTGCTGTTTTTTACTAATTAAAGCGGTCAAAACCCGAGCAATCTCGCGTCTAGTTTTGCCCAGCTGGCTAGAATCCTTGAGTTTATTTTGCTTTACCGAAAAGTGCATCTGAGCCAATTTTGCCCGCAATTCTTTTAATTGCTGGTTAAGTTCTAGACTACTTTTATTGTTTAATTCGGGGCGGTTTACCATAACAGAGAATTTAATATTTGGCAACTAACGCTTCACTACTCGGGTTTTAACTGGTAATTTATGGGCCGCTAGACGAAAGGCTTCGCGGGCGGTCGCCTCATTAACACCATCCATTTCAAATAAAATTTTCCCGGCACCGACTGCGGCGACAAACTCCTTCAAGCCACCAGCACCACCACCCAGACCAACCTCTGGGGGTTTAGCCGTCATTGGTCGATCAGGAAAAACTCTAATCCAAACCTTACCCCCACGCTGAATAAAACGTGTCATGGCGCGACGCGCAGACTCAATCTGTTTAGCGGTGATAAAGTACGACTCCATAGTCTTTAAACCGTAACTGCCAAAATTTAAAGTCGCTCCCTTATAAGCTTTCGCGGGGAGATGGCCGACATGCACTTTTCGATGTTTAATACGTTTAGGCTGTAACATAATACTGGGTTAAAAGTTATAAATCTAATTTTTCCTTTTGGCTTATGCCTTCATTACTTAATTCGGTTTTATCTTCAAAACGCAAACCTTTATAAATCCAGACCTTAACCCCAATCGTGCCATAGGCGGTGTGCGCGGTACGCTTAGCGTAATCAATCTCGGCCCGTAAAGTTTGCAGTGGCAAGCTACCTTCTTCTAGATGTTCGGTACGGGCAATTTCTGCGCCATTGAGACGACCACCAACCCGAATCTTGCCGCCCTTTATATCCCTACTGGCCAAGATTTTGGCTAACACCTGCTTCATTACTCGACGGAAAGGCATACGTTTTTCAATCTGCTCCACAATTGACTCTGCCATAATTGCCGCCGAAGCTTCCGGACTTTTGTACTCCTGAATATCAATGCGCACAGCGGTCTTGCGTTTGATCAATTTCTGTAAGTCACGACGCAACTCTTCTGCTCCAGTGCCACCCCGACCAATAATTAAACCGGGGCGAGCAGTATGAATAATAATATTTAATAAATCTGGACTACGCTCAATTTCCACCCGGTCTACACTCATATTATGCAAACGCTTGTCCAATAAAGTACGCATCGCGTGATCCTCTTTAAAATAGGTGACGTAGCGCTCACCCAAACCAAACCAGCGCGCCAGCCAACGGCGATGATAACTGATACGGAAGGAAGTTGGTGATACTTTTTGTCCCATAATATTTAAACCGTTTTACGACGGAAAAATCTGCGACCAGCATTTTTAATGCCAGAGGCTATACCCTTACTTTTAACCTCGCGTTCTGGACCATGCTCAGGTTTACTCTCGGCCTTATCTTCATCAGCCGCTTCGGCTGGCTGTTTAGCCATCTGTTTTTGGGCTGCTTCTGCCGCGGCGCGGCGTTGCTTAATTTCCTCGGCTGACAATTTCAGACCGGCCACCCTCTCACCCAAAATAATTCTGATGTGACTGGTCTTTTTGTGAATCGGTTTAGCACTACCCATTGAGCCAGGCATAAAACGCTTCTGTTTAATCCCCTCATCCACCGTAATCTCTTTAATAAACAAATTACTCTTGGGCAGATTGAAATTATTCTCAGCGTTACTGACCGCGGAGTGTAATAGTTTACTAATTGGATCAGCTGAGCGCTTGGTTAGGTGGAAAAGCTGGACCTCGGCCCGCTCCACCGTCAAACCACGAATTAGCCCAGCAATTAAGCGAACCTTACGGGGAGCAATATGGAGATGTTTTAATTGGGCAACGACTTGCATGGTTTATAATTATTTTTTCGCTTCTGGCTCAACTTTAGCCGCTTTGGCCGCCTCCACTTCTTTTTGTTTGGCGGCGGCTTCTAACTCCTTCTGCATCTTACCACCGTGGCGGACAAACTTGTGGGTTAAAGAAAATTCGCCCAATTTGTGACCCACCATATCCTCACTGACCATTACTGGAACGTGGATTTTACCGTTATGCACTCCAAAAGTAAAGCCGATCATCTCTGGCGTAATAGTAGAAGCCCGCGCCCAGGTTTTGATCACAGTTTTATCGCCCGCCTTCAAACGACCCAATTTTTTCATTAGTTTCGGATCAGTATAGATGCCTTTTTTGATACTCCGTGACATAGATTTAATTTAAGCTATTTCTTGCGACGACGCATAATAAACTTAGTCGAAGCTTGTTTCTGCTTGCGGGTTTTAACCCCCAAAGCTGGCTTACCCCAAGGTGTCTTCGGGTGTGGCATGCCAATTGGTTGAACACCTTCACCACCACCATGTGGGTGATCCACCGGATTCATCGCCGTACCGCGTACCGCTGGACGAATACCCAGCCAGCGCGAACGGCCAGCTTTGCCCAAAACAATTGAATTGTGCTCCTGGTTAGACAGACGACCAATCGAAGCAAAGCAACGTTCCGGAAACTTGCGTAGTTCAGAAGAGGGTAGCTGAATCTGCACATAACCAGCATCCCTAGATAAAATCATTGCCTTACTGCCAGCCGAGCGCACCAGTGCCGCCTTACTACCGGGAAACATCTCGATATTATAGACCTCCGTACCCTGCGGGATATTTTTCAGTTGCAAACGGTTACCAGGCTTGAGACTGCCTTTTTCACTAGTAACAACCATATCGCCAACCCGTAAACCTTCCGGCGCCAAAACATAGCGACGCTCACCATCATTATAGTGCAAGCGGGCAATCCGCGCCGTACGATTTGGATCATACTCAATCGAAAACACTTTGGCTGGAATATCTAGTTTGCCTTGCTGCCAATCAATCTCGCGATACAAACGCTTAACGCCGCCACCCCGATGACGCACCGTCACCTCGCCTTTATTATTACGACCAACGGCACGCTGAAAACCCCAGCGTTTAGACTTCAGGGGTTTTACACCAGATAGATCGGAAAAATCGTAACCCAGCATTCCCCGTCTGCCACTGCTAGTTGGTTTATATTGCTTAGACATATTACTTGGCAATTAACTCAATACTCTGACCGAGAGCTAGACGTACAATCGCCTTTTTTACTCCTGCTTTGGTGCCGAGCGTGCGACCCAGCTGTCTTTTCTTATTTGGCAAGTTAACTATTCGGACCGCGGTTACTTTTACTTTATATAAATTCTCTACTGCCTGCTTAACTTGCTGTTTATTACTGTTTGGCCAAATTCTAAAAACATACTGCCCCTGGGTCTCTAGGGCCGCCGCCTTCTCAGTGAGCAGGGCGGAACGCAAGGCACGACAGTCAGCCGCATGAATCACCGGCCTAGGATTAATCGTTTCTGCGACGTTGGACGATTTCAACTCTGCCACCGGTTTGGTAGCTTCTGTTTTGCTAGTTGTCTTAGCTTTTTTGTTGAAAAAATTGAGTGCCATAATATTACTTTACAAAAGTCTCTTTAATTACCGCGATGGCCGGCTCAATTAAGAACAAATATTGATATTGCAAAACATCAGCTAAGTTTAAATGCGCGGCTGCCACTGATTTAGCCCGCGGTAAATTACGGGTGGACTTTTCGATCACACTAGTATTTTTTGGCAAAACCAAGAGCGTACTGCCTGAACGTTTGGTAGTAGTGGTAAGGTTTTTACTCAAGTTGGAAAACATACTAGCGATGGTCTTAGTTTTTGGCGCAGCTAAAGTGAAGTCTTGCACCACCAAAAGCTGACCGGTACGCACCTTGTCAGACAATGAAATTAGTAGAGCCTTGCGCTTAGCTTTAACATTAACCTTCTTGGAAAAATTACGTTCTTTAGTTGGACCAAAGGTAACTCCGCCGCCTTTCCAAATCGGTGAACGAATCGAACCATGACGGGCTCGGCCAGTACCTTTTTGACGCCAAGGCTTTACGCCGCCACCCCGCACTTCACTGCGATCCTTAGTATGCGCCAAGACCTGACGACGGTTAGCCAGTTGACCTTGTAAAACCTGTACCAACAATTCGGGGTTATTGGCCAAACCAAACACCTCCTCCGGTAAATCGGTTTTGCCCACCACCTCGCCCAACTGATTGTATAAATCTACCTGTAACATAATTGCTGGCTTAGGGACTAAAGTCTAGAGCCAAAGGGTGCTTTTTTTCTTGCTTTAGACTTTAGACATTAAGCTTTAGTCATTCTATAGTGCGATAATCTCTAACCAAGTGCCTTTGCGGCCAGGCACGGCCCCGCGTACCGCTAAAAGATTATTCGCCTGGTCAACACTAATTACTTTTAAGCCACGAACACTAACCCGCTCCCCACCCATGCGACCAGCCATACGCATCCCTTTCAGGGTGTGCTGAGGAAAACGTTGCCCGATTGAACCAACATGGCGCAAGACGTGATGATGACCATGGCTAGCTGGCATACCATGAAAACCATAACGCTTCACCGCGCCCTGGAAACCACGGCCCTTGGTCAGACCGCTAATCTTAACCTTGTCACCAATCGAAAAAACCGAAACGTCAAACTTGTTGCCGACTACTGAATCGACTTCAGCCCCGTTACGAAATTCTTTTAGTTTTTTAAACTTGCCAGCCTCTTTGAGGTGACCAGCCAGTGGCTTATTAATTTTATTGCGCTCACCCGTTCCTACTTGCACGGCAGAGTAGCCATCTTTCTCGATGGTTCTAATTTGCGTGATGGTTACGGGCATGGCTTTAATTACGGTCACTGGCACCACTTTGCCCTGTTCATCGTAAGTTTGTGTCATCCCCAATTTTTCGCCTAACAAATATTTCATACGTTCATTCTGCTGAATTCAGTATTTCTACATACGGACTGTTATCCTTTAGTACTTCCTCATTCTCACTCGGTCGCTCGCCTTCGCTCGTCAATTTTATCGCTAAGCTCATAAAGCAAAACCCAGCCTTTAGCTGGGCCATCAACCCTGCTAAATCCATAACTATTACTGCGTAATGATTTTAACAACTAAAAACATTATTGGATTTATTGCTTAAACGCACTGGCATTCGCGCAACCCACCGACACCTTACTTCAAAAAAGTGCCGGGCTGGTTGAGAAAATACTACATCTTGATTTCAATATCTACCCCAGCCGGAAGGCTCAAGTTCATTAACGAGTCAATTACCTTTGGCCCTGGATTAGCAATGTCAATTAAACGCTTATGTACTCGCATTTCAAATTGTTCACGCGCATCCTTAAAGACAAAGGGCGAACTATTAACCGTATACTTGTGGATATCGGTCGGTAACGGCACTGGGCCGATCACCTTGCCACCAAAACGCTCAATCGTCTCCATAATCTGACGCGCCGATTTGTCGATGATTTTATAATCATAGGCGCGCAACTTAATGCGGATTCGCTGAGTCGTTTCTTTTGGAGTTTTCTTAGGAGTAGGCATAGTAGGTCTCAAAGAACAACCTAGCCCCGCCAGGGCGGGACTAGGGGTTTAAGCTTTAGGCAATAATTTTGGTTACCACTCCGGCGCCAACCGTCTTACCACCTTCACGGATAGCGAAGCGTTGCTTCTCCTCCATGGCAATCGGAGCGATCAGCTTCACTTTTACCGTAATGGTATCGCCCGGCATTACCATCTGTGCTCCCTCTGCCAAGGTGATATCACCAGTAACATCAGTGGTGCGGAAATAAAACTGTGGTTTATAACCGGTCATGAAGGGAGTACTGCGACCACCCTCTTCTTTGGTCAAAACATAAATTTCGGTATCAAACTCTGTATGCGGAGTAATCGTACCCGGTTTGGCCAAGACTTGGCCACGGGTAAGGTCTTCCTTCTTGACCCCGCGCAACAGAATACCAGCATTGTCCCCAGCCTGACCATTGTCCAAAGATTTATTGAACATTTCAATACCAGTAACTACGGTCTTCTGGGTCGGAGTTAAGCCAACGATTTCTACTTCCTCGTTGATGTTTACCTTGCCACGCTCAATACGGCCAGTAACGACGGTGCCACGGCCTTCAATGGTGAAGATATCCTCAATCGGCATCAAGAAGGGCTTATCAACTTCTCGAACCGGATCGGGAATATATTCGTCTAAGTTCTTAACCAACTCCATGATCGGAGCAAGCGCTGGATCATCTTTAGTTTTGGCTTCTAGGGCCTTGGTAGCAGAGCCACGGATAATCGGTGTAGTCGCGCCTGGATACTGATACTTATTTAACAGCTCACGCACCTCAGCTTCTACCAAGTCGATCAACTCTGGATCATCTACCTGGTCAACCTTGTTTAAGAAGATAATAATATTAGGTACACCGACTTGACGTGCTAACAAGATGTGCTCGCGGGTTTGTGGCATTGGTCCGTCGGAAGCAGCGATTACTAAAATTGCGGCATCCATCTGAGCGGCACCAGTGATCATGTTTTTGATGTAATCCTGGTGACCGGGAGCATCAACGTGTGCATAATGACGCTTAGGCGTACTGTACTCAGAGTGGTGCAAAGCGATAGTAATACCGCGGGCCCGTTCCTCTGGAGCATTATCGATATTATCTACTCCCTCCACACGAGCGCTGTAACCGGCATCCTTGTTGAGGTCCAAGGCATGCAAAATAGCCGCCGTTAAGGAGGTTTTTCCATGGTCAACGTGACCAATGGTGCCGACGTTTACGTGCGGCTTACTGCGATCGAATTTGTCTGCCATTTGATGATTTTCTAGTAGTAACCAGTGAACAACAAGCGATAAGCCTGTCCGGCGTATTGTTTATTGCCTACTACTATGATTACCTAACTTATATTACTGGGGATTATAGCAAATCTCTAGCGTTCGTCAATGCCCACTTAGTGTTCGTCCACCACCGTCTCCTCGATTAATTCTTGTAGCTCGCGTTGTTTAATTTCCTCTTTTAAAAGGCCAATTTCACGGTTTAGACGCTCCACCTCCTCACGCTCAGCAGTGTCTGGCGCCCCAGTGCCGACATTGCCTGGCCTTGAAACCTGCGCGTTGAGCTTATCCCAGTCTTCCGGTGATACGCCTTCCTTAGTGCGCAAGCTCGGCAGTGCAATATCGGCATTATGATTGATTACTTTATTCCCCGCACCTTCTATCCCAGTGCCGACATTGTCATTGTCTTTAAAACCATCACTGGTCCCCCTCGGGACTTGTCCCTGCGAGCCAAAGGCAGGTTCAATTTCGGCATTGGGAAGCTCAATCCCCAATAAGCTCTGATATTGCTCATAGGATAGCACCACCAAACCGGTGCCAGAATCGTCCATCAAAATGACACTACCAACCTGGCTAACTAGTTTTTTTAAATCTTGTATTTTCATAAGTTAAGCCCCTCCTCGACGCTACTTCCTGCCTTCAATAATCTGCTGGGCAATGTTATTTGGCACTGGCTCATAGTGGCTAAACTCCATATTGAAGGTGCCACGACCCTCGGTTAGAGAGCGGATGGCGGTAGCATAGCCAAACATTTCTGCTAACGGCACTTTTGCACCAATTACTTTTAAATTCAAGGGTGAGCGATCGGCCATCTGTTCAATTTGACCACGGCGTGAACTGAGGTCACCATTCACCGAACCCATGAACTGATCGGGGATAATTACCTCCACACTCATCACCGGCTCAAGAATTACTGGACTAGCCCGCTTGAAAGCCTCTTGCAAAGCTGTGGCGGCGGCAATCTTAAAAGCAATTTCAGAAGAGTCTACTTCGTGGTAGGAACCGTCATAAGCGGTTGCCTGAAAATCTACCAACGGGAAACCAGCAATCACACCTTTATCAACCACCTCTTTAATACCCTTTTGAATCGCCGGCAAAAATTCCTGTGGTACAGCGCCACCTTTGATGGCATCGATGAACTCGAAACCAGTACCACGTTCACGCGGGGCCACGCGCAACCAAACATGACCATACTGACCACGACCACCGGATTGTCGAACATACTTGCCTTCAGCCTGGGCCTCCGCCGTAATACTTTCTTTGTAAGCCACCTGTGGTCTCCCGACATTAACATTCACCCCGAACTCGCGACGCATCCGATCAACAATAATATCAAGGTGCAACTCACCCATACCAGAAATGATTGTTTCCAGGGTTTCTTCGTCGGTTTTTACGCGGAAGGATGGATCCTCATCCATTAACTTCTTTAAAACCATGCTCATCTTTTCCTGATCCGCTTTAGTCTTCGGCTCCACCCGCAAAGAGATTACCGGCTCGGGCGACTTAATACCTTCCAACACCACTGGGTGCTCTGGGTCACAGAGCGTATCGCCGGTACGCGTATCTTTCAGACCAACCGTAGCGGCAATATTACCAGCAAAAATTTCTTTGATTTCTTCACGCTGGTTGGCATGTAAACGCACAATACGACTAACCCGCTCCTGCTGACCAGTGCGGGCATTTAAAACATAGGAGCCGGAAGCTAATTTTCCAGAATAAACCCGGAAGAAGGTTAATTGACCGACAAATGGATCAGCCGCACTCTTAAAAGCCAGGGCCCGGAAAGGTTCGTTTTCGTCTGGCTTAGCCAAAACTGTCTCACCGGTCTTGCCGTCTATACCAGTAGAGGGGGTGATATCTAAAGGTGAGGGTAGATAATAGGCTACTGCATCCAGTGCTAACTGCACGCCTTTGTTCTTTAGAGCTGACCCGCAAAAAACTGGGAAGATTTTGTTCTCAATGGTAGTTTTGCGAATAATCTGACGCAGTTGTTCCAGGGGTACCTCTTTACCCTCCAAGTAGTCAGCCATCGCGGTCTCGTCATGTTCAACAATTTTCTCAATCGTAATGGCGCGCTCTTTTTCTACCAACTCTTTCATAGCTTCGGGAATCTCGCCCTTAACAATCTTTTCTCCCCGTTCACCCTCGAAGGTATAATAAGTTCTGGTTAATAAATCGACAATGCCTTTAAACTGGTCCTCATGACCATCCGGCAACTGCAGTTTGACCGCATAAGGCGAGAGTCGCTCGAGAATTGACTGGAAGGAGCGCTCAAATGAAGCCCCCAAGCGATCAAGTTTATTAATAAAACACAAACGTGGTACCTGATAGTCATCCGCATAGCGCCAGTTGGTTTCGGATTGTGGCTCTACTCCCGCCACCCCATCAAACACCACCAAGGCGCCATCCAGTACACGTAAAGAACGCTTCACCTCAATGGTAAAGTCGATATGGCCTGGCGTATCAATAACGTTTAGCTTAACTTTATCAGCAACTTTATCTTTGGCATCACTCGGCACCCAGTAAACCGTGGTGGCAGCAGCGGTAATCGTAATACCACGCTCACGCTCCTGCTCCATCCAATCCATTACCGTATCACCTTCATGCACCTCACCAATTTTGTGTGAAACACCGGTATAAAAAAGAATGCGCTCGGAAACGGTAGTTTTACCAGCGTCAATGTGAGCAATGACGCCGATGTTACGAATTTTTTCAATTGGATAATCGGCCATAGATCATTTAACAATTAACATTTTCCAATAATTTAAACATTTCATCATTTACTCATTTTCTAAAATGTATCAATGTATAAATGATACAATCAATGGAAATTGGTAAATGGTCAATGTCCCCTACCAGGCAAAGTGCGCGAAGGCCTTGTTGGCTTCCGCCATGCGATGCATGTCCGCCTTTTTCTTTACTGCGGTGCCGGTATTATTAACCGCGTTAATTAACTCCTCTGCCAATTTAACATCCATTGCCTTACCCTTGCCACCACGGGCGGCAGACACAATCCAACGAATGGCTAAAGTAGTACGACGTGCGGCTGGTACCTCATAAGGCACCTGATAGTTAGCCCCGCCAATCCGGCGTGAGCGCAGTTCGAGTTGTGGGGCGGCATTTTCAATGGCAGTCTCTAGGGCAGTTAAAGCTGGCTTGCCAGTTTTGGCCTCGGCTTGTGCCATGGCCGCGTAGACAATGCCACGCGCCACCGACTTTTTGCCAGCGGTCATCACCTGATTAATTAAACGCGCAGCCAAAATACTACCGTACTTACTATCCGGTTCAGCCAGGGCTCGTTTTTTAACTGGTCGTCTCATGGGTAATGTCTAAGGCTTAGGGTCTAAAGTCTAAAGCGGATTGATTGCTGGCTTTAGACATTAGACTTTTAGCTTTAGTCTATTCTATTTTTTGGGTCGCTTGGCGCCGTACTTACTGCGCTCTTGTTTGCGACCTTCCACTCCGGAAGCATCTAATCTACCGCGCACAATATGGTAGCGCACACCCGGCAAGTCCTTTACTCTACCGCCACGAATCATAACCACGGAGTGCTCTTGCAAGTTGTGGCCCACCCCGGGAATATAGGCAGTGACCTCCATACCATTGGTTAGACGTAGACGAGCAATTTTGCGCAAAGCGGAGTTGGGTTTTTTTGGCGTGGTGGTTTTAACACTTAAAGCTACGCCACGTTTAAAAGGTGAGTTGTGATAGACCGGGCGATTTTGAATATTGTTAAAACTGAATGCTAAAGCGGGCGACTTGGTTTTCGCTTTGACCTTCTGACGCGGTTTCTTTAGCAATTGGTTAAAAGTGGGCATTTAGACGAAAAAAATAGACTGTCCCGTCAGCTAATTTTGATAACCTGGATATTAACACGAAAGATTTGCCATTGCAAATGAGTTCCGCACTGGCAAAAGCGCTAACCGATAGACCGCCTAGATAAATTTACGCCTCTCTCCTTCAGCTAGCCGACAAAAATTGGTTACCCCGTCAGAATAGGTTAAGCAATCTATTCCTCCGACCCAATTTTCTGTTACCGGCTAGCTTTCAGTCGGTTCAGCTTAATTTATAACTATTCGGCTATATGGTTAGCGCTTTTGCCAATGACTACGCTGGTTTTATTTTTACAGAAATATCTATCCCACAATCAGGCGAAAAAGCGGGTCGATGATGAAACGGAGCCAGGGGGAGATAAAAAGAATTATCACAATCAGGAATAGCCAGCTACCGTGCTGGAGAAAATAACGAAAACGCTGAAAGCGATTGGGTAATAATGCTAACAACACCCAATGGCCATCGAGCGGTGGAATGGGAATTAAATTGAAAAAAGCCAACAGCAAGTTAATCTGCACGATAAACTTAAGTAAATCTCCCATTACTCCGCCCGCCAAACTACCCGGCAAAAAGCGTACCACCAGACCAACCAGCACCGCTACCAAAATATTGGTAGCCGGCCCGGCTAACGCTACCTTCACTGGGCCAGTGCGGCGGTTACTTAAGTTGAGTGGGTTGTAAGGCACTGGTTTAGCATAACCAAAGATAAAACCACTCGAATAAAAGGTTAGCAGTGGCAAAATGATCGAACCAAATAAATCCAAGTGTTTAAGTGGATTGAGCGTCAGACGACCAAAGTCTTTAGCAGTTGGGTCCCCCAAGCTATTAGCCATCGCGCCATGCGCTACCTCATGCAAAACAATCGAAAATATCACCGCAATAATGTAGACCGCCCCAATAATCAGTACCTCCATAATAGCTGAAATCGTAGCATTAACTACGGCTCTTGAAAAGTAAACGGTTTTGGGGTATCATCAGCTGACAATGAAGCACCAAATAACAAACAAGTTCCAATAACTAAAATTTAAATTTATTTAGATATTGGTATTGTTTGGGGCTTGCTATTTGGAACTTGTAATTTAACCAAATATGGCTACGCGCTGTCCTAAATGTGGTAAAAAACCGATGATGGCAAACAAACGCACGCTGTTGCGCGGTAATTATAATCCCACCAACCGTTACAAAAAACTCCCGAACTTACAGTGGGCCATGGTAGATGGCAAACGCCTCCGCCTCTGCACCAGCTGTATCAAAGCGCTCACTAAGTAACATGCTGGAAAAAACACCTGGATCAAATCCAGATGCAAAAAGAATTACTTCTGCTTTTTTACCAGAAGAACAAGAGCAGTTACAGGCTCTGGTTAATATTTTTATTGAAGAATCCTCAAATCTTGAAGATTATGCCGATATCTACGGTCAGGCCGAGATTACCAAAGACCAAATCCGGGTAACAGAACTGCGTGAAAAATTCGCCAAAAAAGATAGCCCCCAAGACAAAAGGAATAAATTTTATAGTCAGATTTTAGAAATGATTGTCAGAGACTTCGGCAACAACTGGTTACCGGGCTATTTTTCTAAAGCCTCTGAATATGATGACTATTTTAATGGCACCGACCTGGTCTGGGAGTTAAGGAGTGAGACAGGAACAGTACAGCGTATCGCTATTGATGTTACCAGTGGTGGAACTGATTACCACAACAAAGTAGAGAAAGCGAAGCTGGCCTTAAGTACTAGTGGCAAATTTCAGACGGTTAAATATTTCACCTCCGAAATGGAAGAGTTGGCGGGCGAAGTCTCGCTACCCAAGATTGTTATTGGCATAGAACGGCACAAGTTGATAAAACTAGCTCGACTATACCTACAGTTAGTTAACGCACACGGCAGTCTAAAAGACAAGATTTATAGAAACATCGTTGCTTTCGACTTGGGTCAAGATTTGGTAAATGAAACAACGGAACAGCTAGACAACTGGCAAAGTGTCATTGAAAAAAATATTAATATCGCCACTGAACAGGCCGCCACTTTCACCAAAGAGGAAGAAAAACAAAAAATTCGCATACGTATTAGCCGACTATCAGAAATGTTAGAACAACTTAAAGCTATCAAGGAGACAATCTTAGCTGGTGTAAAAAAGAAAGACCCTCGGACTGGCGAGTAAGCCAAACCCGAGGGCAACTAGCGCGGTCGATTGTGTCGCATCGCACGCGCGATCTCGAACCGGTTCTTCAGCCGCAACACTTGCGACCAAAGCTCCGCTCCTAATTGATGTGACGCTTGGAAGGGGTGTCGGAAAAAATTCTTCCGGAAACCCTTCCAAGCCAAACCGCGAAACACCGACCGTGAACTGAGAAGCCACTTATTTCGAAAAAACATAGTAACCTCCTAAGGGATATTGATATAAACATTTTAAAATAAACTTGTCAACGGGCTGTAGTGTACCGGCAACACGTCTGCATGGGGTGCAGAAAATTTACGGGGTTCGACTCCCCGCAGCCCGACAGAAAGATACTTTCAGAATTGGAGACGGAAAAATCAGGTCGCGCCAAAGGCGCGAATGGAATGGTGGGGGCGCGTCCCGCAAGGCGGGACGCAAGAAAATCAGATGGTGGAATGAATGAAAAGGAAAGAGAGCGATCTGAAAGTTTGGGGTTCGTTCCGATCTTTTGGATAATCTGCTTCATTTCTGGGTAGTCATTGGAAAAAGCTAGGAAACTGGCTTTTTTCGTGTCTAAAATCCACGAGTGCAGGGGTTCGAGCGGGTTTCTTGTTGTTGGCTTGGTTTTCTGTCCAGTAAGAGAAACTTTTGGTTTTAGCAGTTCTTCTTTTTTGGACAGATAGCTTTCTTTTGGAATATCGCCATCTATGTAAGCGGAAACTAGCTTGTCTAGTTTCTCTTGCGTTTCGGTAATTTTAGACTTGATATTTTGGACGGACGACTGGGATTTGTTGGTTTGTTCTTTCTCCCACTCATCAACTCTCTTTAGCATCCAATCTGTATGAGTATCGGGAAGCGCAACAGATTGAAGCTGTGCTCTGATTTGCGCGGCGAGATCTTTTTCTTGGATATACTTTTGAGAACAAATTCCACGCTTTTTTGTACAACGATAACATCTATATAATCCTCCCGATTTTCTCTTTGCCCATTGAGCGGTAATAGGCGAATTACATTGTCCACAAGTCATTAAGCCCGTAAAAGGAAAATCATGGCCTTGCTTTGTTTTTCTTGGTTTCGCTTTTCTATTCAGAACTTCTTGCACAGCTTCAAAAGTTGCGCCTCAATGCTCATCACTTGTCGCTCCTCATCTTCCGTTGATTTTCTGGCGTAGATAAAATACTTTGTCATAAAATTATCCACAGTTAGGCCTTGATTGACTTTATGCCTCACGAGGTATATACTGTAAGTAAGTTACTTCGCCAGGCCTTGTGCCTGGTTTTTCCGTTTAAATAGGCCTAATTTTGAGGATTTTTAACTCGTTCTACTTCTGCCCTAATTGAATCCAAACTTATAAACCATGAGGCGGTTCTAATCTCCCAAGCACAGTTATTTTCATAAGCGATAAATTTAATATGTTTCTGTCGTTTTAAAACCTTCTCTTTCGTTCTGATAAAATCGCTATCTCCACTGACAATATAAACGATATCTAAATCTTGAATGTCCTCCATAATTTCATCGTGCATTTCGACATCAAAATTGCATTTGTTTCGGTAACCACTTGGCGCTTGTGAATCTCTAAGTTTCTTTAAATCTTTTGCCGTTACTTTGTAACCTATCCTCTCAAAATATTTTTCCAGGGCCTCGGAAATACTTTTAGCCGGCTCGTATCTTGGTCTGCCCATATATATTCTTGCGTGAACTATTGTATTCAGGGCGGCTACCCATTTGTAGAGCTTTCTATAATCGGTCATCCAGCCAGCCGCCTTGCCTCTTTTGTAGAGGTTTGAATCGTCTATGTATATACCGGCTTTTGGTTTTTCTGGTAAAGTCATGGCTTTAATTTAACATAACATTAGGAATCAAAACAAACTTTCAGACCGCTCCTTTTCCTTTTCATTCATTCCACCATCTGATTTTCTTGCGTCCCGCCTTGCGGGACGCACCCCCACCATTCCATTCGCGTCTTTGGCGCGGCTCTCCGAATCCGTAGAAATTTTAACTTGTACCGAATTGTCGAATACCTTAAACCCACCGGAGTGGCGGGTTTAAGGTAGACTAGCACCGAAGACGAAGAATTTAGCTGTAAATAAGTGGGTATCCGCAAAAGTAGTCATCGGAAATTCCAAACCAAGGAATCTCGCCAAACTACTCTCATAATGGATTCCCGTGAAAGAACAGTTGTCCTAAATCTTTGCCTCCAGTAACTAGCCTGACTTAATTTTAACAAGCCAGTTAGGAGAGTCGAGTTCCCGCTTGGTGGATAAGTTTATCTGCCTGACGCAGTTCATCGTAAATCCCCTCAATCAGATCATACTGCTTAGCCTCTTTTAGTGTCACCCAGGCATATTCAGTTAAATCTTTACAGAGTTTTACCTTGCCACTCTTATATCTAGCCCAGTAGGATAGCGTTACCACGGGATAGCCATCCGGTCTAATGAACGTCAGGTCACAAACATAGCCGATTTTGCCTATTTCCAAATTGACCTCCTCCTTAACCTCCTTACGCACTACCCAATCCACTACGTCATACCACATATCTAGACCCGCTTTTTTGGGTAGGTTTTTGTACTCACTTAAAACTAACTTACCTCCCGGCACCGTCCACTTATTAGGAAAGACAATCTCGCGTGCAGCACGTTTAGCAATCAAAAATTTTCCACCCTTTTCTATAATGGCGGTAGCCACCACAAAGTGTAAACGTGGATCTAGCTTTTGTTCTTCAGACATAATTATTTATCTTCTCTTAAGGTAAAGTGAGTATAAAGTGGTTGGTGTTCTACTAGTTCTTCCAGCTTAAACCAGACGTTAATTTCGGTTTCTGCTTCTTCTGAGTTGGCGGAAGCGTGAATTAAATTAAACACACCGATTTTTTTCGCATCGGAATAAGCATAAGAAACGTGAGCATAATCACCGCGAATGGTTCCGGGCAGAGCTTTTTTTGGCTCAGTCTCACCCACTAATTTGCGCACCACCTCAACAATTTCAACTCCCTCAAAAACCATTGCCATCACTGGACCAGAAGTCAGCATCTCAACCATTAACTTGCGAATATGCTCACCGCGCCGGCGACCAATATCTTCGGTATAGTGTTTCAAAGCGGTGTCTTCGGTAGAAACCAAGAGTTTCATTCCAACCAGCTTTGCTCCTACTCGTTCAAAACGTTGCAGGATTTCTCCGACGATACCACGGTTAATCGCATCCGGTTTTAATAATACGAGAGTGCGTTGCAATAAGTTATCCATAAATTTATTTAGTAGTTTTAATCGAATAATTTTTACCGTCAAGGATCAATTCAACAGTGCCTTGTTTATCTGTACGATAGTATGGAATCTGCATTTTTGCAAGCCGGTCTAAGACTTCTGCCGTCGGGTGGCCATAACTATTCTTTGCTCCCACTTGAATAAAGGCTACCAGTGGCGAAACGGTCTGCAAAAATGCCTCGGTCGAAGAACTCTTGCTACCATGATGACCAACTTTAATGAAATCGCTATCAATATTTACGTTACTAATCCGCATTTTATCTTCAATTGGTTTTTCCACATCAGCGGTTAAAAGTAACGACTGTTGACCGTAGAGTAGCTTCAAAACGATTCCCCCATTGTTGGTTTGAGTGATTTTTTGACCACCTTCATCAACAAAGGGGTGTAGTGTTACCAGCCTCGCCTGGCTAGAGAGCTTAATTTCCTGCCCGAGCACAATATGTTCAACCTTAGTTTTAGTAGCTTGTTTTTCTTCGCCCCATTGTTTACACAGCGCCGTATCACAAACCATGCCAGTTTCAAGAATCTCATCAACTTTATACTGCCCCAGCAAATCCACCAACCCACCCAAGTGATCCGCATCCGGATGCGTGGAAACAATCATATCAATCGAGCGGTCATAGAAGGGCATTACTTGACCGAGTTGCGCTAACAACCCACCACCCGGCGGACCGCCATCTACCAATATCTGTTCACCCGCCGGAGTCTGAATAAAAATCGCATCACCCTGACCAATATCCAAAAACCACACGCGTAAATGCGCATCCGGCCAGGGAATAAAAAAGGTGGCTATTGCTAACCCCAATAGAGCTACCAACAACCAGCGATCAAAATGAGTTAGTTGGGGGCGTTCTTCCATGGTTCGAGCTTGGTTTTCTTTTTATAGTAAAAGTATAATCCGCCAATCAATAAAATATAGGCGAGCAACAAGCCAAGCCAATCTAATTTTACCGGCAGAGCGGCCCCCGGTAACTTAGCTAGCCAGCTAACTAGATACAACTGTATAGTGGCCAGCAACCAAGTCGCTACTCCCACAATTTTTCCCAACACCGACCAGATACTGCCCGCTACCCCAGTAGCAAAGCCCAGTGCCATCAGCGCCGGCACCAGAGGAAGAATAATTAAATTGGCCGGTAAGGCGATTAATGAAAAAGTGTGGAAGTAGTAAAAGGCTAGCGGCAAAACCATCATCTGTGCTGACAAAGTGGTAGCTAACGTATCACGCAAATTAAACCAGTTGGGTAACCAGTGTAGCCACTTAGCCTGCCGCCATAACGGACTTAGGTACAAGAGCCCGGCCGTCGCCAAAAAAGATAACTGGAAACCAACGTCGTAGCGCAAAATTAGCGGATTAAACGCCACCATCAGTGCCGCCGCCAAGGTTAGCGCATTGCGTGGATTATAAAGCCGGCCAATCAGCTCACCAATCAAAACCAGTGTGCCCATCACTGCCGCGCGCACCACCGAGGCCGAAGCGCCTGTCAAAAGAGTAAACAGAATGATTATTACCACTGCCAACCAAAAAGCTTTGGAGCGCGGCATCAGCCAACTCAAGGACCAGGCAATTACCAAAGCGATAATACTAATATTGTAGCCAGAGATGGCTAAAATGTGACTTAGCCCAGTTGTAGCAAAGTCGGCTTTAATATCAGCCGGAATGTTCGCACGCGTACCGAGCAAAATGCCGTTGATGTAGGCAGCGGCTGGTTCTTTCACTGCCTCTGCCACCTGATCAGAAAAATAATCACGGGCTTTAAATAATCCGCCATAAAACCAAATCTTTGCCCGGGTGATTTTTTCCAACGCAAAGTTTGCCGACTCAATTTTCGGCTGGTACATCAGAGTAAAAATCTGGTCACGGGCTAAGTAAGAAATATAATCAAAGTCTGTGGTATTAGTAGGCAAAGTTAGTTTACCAGTCAACTGTAGTTTATCACCGTAATGATAACGCGGGTAAGCGTCAGTAGTAACTAAAATCTTTTCATGCAAACGATAGGGGGCTACCCAGTTACCTAGGCGCAAAAACTCTACAGTAAAAACTATTCGCTGATTAGCACCACTCAACACTGGACTGTCACTGACGTAGCCACGCAACAGCGGTGAAAAGTTGGTATCAGTGGCCTGAGTTAAAATAGTCTGTTCGAAACGCAGCTGGCTGACACGTATCCAACCACCCACCAAAAGCAAAAGCCCCAGGCCAATTAGCACTAAGCCCCAGTGTCGTCGCCAACCGATGCCAATTAAAAGTAATCCAGGGATAAAACCCAAATAGGGGTAAGTGCCTAACCAGCCCAAGCCCAGCCACGAGCCGATGGCCACACCGATGAGCCAGGCCATCAGCAATCCCCAGAAGATATTGGACTTCGAGAAAGACATGACCTTAGTTTAGGAAGTTAGAGCAATAAAAACAATATCGCTCGCCATGAAGCTTTGCTGAATAGCTCGCCCACCCTCTCACTTGCTACCGTGAGTCGCTCGCTCTCCCACAGGACTTCCTTCAGTCGCTGCGGCTCGCGCTCACTGCTCTCTCGGAGCGCAACCCACCTCAAAGAGGTGGGACCAAGCTTGCATCTCCTCCGACAGCTAGCCGCGAGAGAATGGGCTCGCTTTATTACTAAAAGCAGGTCTCCGCTTTTTGATGGAAGTTTATCAGCCAAGGCTCGCTCTGACTTATTAAAATGGTTGAGTGAAATTTAATCGGTGGTGGCTTCGCCAGATTTCCGTATATATTTTATTTTTTAGTTTATTAGTATTGCCATGACTTAAAAGACCTAAATATGAATTTACTACTGCTGGCATGTTATTCATTGCCATATTTCTGAACATCCTCTTTTTTGTTGCAGTTCGAAGCACCTTATAATCCGGGAAGCTAACCCAGCCCAGAAAATCTACTCCGGAATCCAGTGTTTTAATATATACCTTATTGGGGTGCAATTTCAGGTTTAGAGAATTTTTTAAGAAATCCCCGATTGGTTCTATCATCTCTGCAACTTCATGTTTGTTATCCGAAAAGATAACAAAATCGTCAGCATATCTCATATAAAATTTTGCTTTCAGCTTATGTTTCATAAATTGATCAAACTCATTCATATAGATATTCACGAAAAGCTGAGAAGTCAAGTTGCCCAATGGCAAACCAAAACCAGGCCTTCCTGAATTGAAACTTTGAATAACATTTAATAATAGCGCCAGGATATCCGGGTCGGTAATATATTTTTTTATAATTTCATATAGTATTGCCTGATCTATGGAGGCAAAAAACTTCCTGATATCGCATTTCAGTACCCAACAAGTGACGGTATTATTTTTGCTGACGATATAAGAGAAATGTTTAAATCTTTCGAGGGCTTTATGCGTTCCTTTTCTATCTCGGCAAGAAAAAGAATCTGCAGTAAACGCTCGATCAAAAAATGGATATAGAATTCTATAAATCGCATGGTGCAAAAGCCGGTCTCGGACGAGCGCTTTATGTATATTCCTCGGTTTCGGATCACAAATGTTGAAGGCTTGATAACCGCCATGTTTATATGTATGATCTGCTAAATCTTGGTGCAATTCCAAGATGTTGTCCATTAAACTCCGATAATACGCTTGAACATCCTTTTTATCACGTTTGCGTCTGACAAACTCGCGCCACGCTGTAAGTAGGTTTTCAACAGATATTATTTCTTCAAATGTATGAGTGAATTCGATTTTCATAAAAAATCCGACCCTTTAAGCCCCCCCAAGGAGTTCAATGTCGATTATCCAAAGACTTATTGGAACATACAAGCTCTGGCAAGAATATGTCGGACATTTTCCAAAGAAATCTCGGCATACACTTGGTGGTAAGATTGATTCTCTTTTCATAGATACAGCGGAGCTGATGTTTACTGCAAGTTATCTCACAAAAGACAAGAAACTGCCATACATTCAAAAGGCATTGGGCACTTTTGACTTATTGAAATTCTTTCTGCAGGTGGCTTGGGAAACGGGATCGTTGGACAATAAAAAGTACGGAGCGCTCTCTGAATCACTTAGCGAAATAGGAAGAATGCTTGGCGCTTGGTACAAACAAGCACAAACCCCGTCTAAATAGACGGGGTTTGTAAAAATAACAGTAGTTTCGAACGGCAGCGAACCGGCACTGGTCGTTCCACCTGTTGTCGTTCCAGTTCAGGTTCAGCTTGCGCTTCGAGCCGTTCCGGTTGAGGTAAGGCACGTTGCGGTTGCCGTTGCGATGCCGCCATACGGAGCCGTGTACAAGGTATCATCTTTACCACTGCCCCTCGAATACTCTCAGAGCTGTATCGTATTTGGGATCTATAATCCTCCAATACCTTGTACCAAGTATTGTTATTTTAAGAGAAACCAGCGAGGCACGCTGAGAGAAGCCATAACCGCTCTCATTCTGTCCTGCATAGCCCTAGAATTCGGCCGCCGAAAGCCTTGACCGCCGGCAGATTCGCCTAGTATCCAAATATATTTCTAGCACATTCGTTAATTAAAAAGAAGAATCCCCGTTCGCAGAAGTCGCGAACGGGGACCAGGGAACCAGGAGCCCAGAGATCCCGCCTCCGCTAAAGCTACGGCGGGCAAGCAACGAACTCAGAACTCCAGGAGACCAGGAACCTACCCGCCCGACCGAACTAGTCGGTCGTTCGGGCGGGCCTTGCGAACGGCAGCGAACCGGCACCGGCCGAGCCACCTGACGTCGTCCCAGCGCAGGTCCAGCCCGCGCTCCGAGCCGTACCGGCTGAGGCAAGGCACGTCGCGGAAGCCGAAGCGATGCCGCCACACGGAGCCGAGAGCGACTATTGGGAACTCGCACTGCTTCTCGCACTGCTTCTCCGAGTAGGTGGCTCCAAGGCTCAGTAGCTCAGGCAGGATCGCCGGACGCATGCCCTTGGATTCGAGGTCCTTGAGCACGTCGTCGGTTGTCATGTCGCGCCCGTAGTGAACGAGCTCGACAATGACTTCCTGCTTGCCGTTGCCGGTGATCGGGAAGTTGTTGGAGTTGATGTCGCTGTTGGCATAATCGTACTTGCCAACCGCAATCATCTGTTGGAGTGTCTGCTCGTAATCCACCAGAACCTTGTAGCAGTTTTCCGCCACTCCGACTGCCGCGTCGATCAGCTTTTGAACGAACCCGTCGGTCAGTCGCTTGATCGTGTCTTCGGTCAGGCCAAGGATCGCTTCCTCCGCCTGACGCCGCTTCACGGCGCTGATGACCCGACTGATAATTGTTGAAACAAATCCGAAAGCTTGACCTATCGCTGACTTGGCCATGATGGCCTCCCGTTTTGTGGCTCGCCCCTCACCCTTGCGTATTGCTCAGGCCCCAGGCTTGCCGTTTTTAAATTACTAACCTAATAGACATATTATACCACATCTTTTTATAAAAATCCAGCAGATGTGCCAAAACCCTTGTTTTTCAAGGGTTTTAATAGGCTAGCGAGGATTGGTCTCATAAACTTCCATTAAAAAGCGAGAGCTCAACAAAATCGGAGTTGAGCTAATCGACTTTTGAAGCCGGGTAGACATTTGTTCCTAGCACACTCAAAGCTGTGCGATTGCATGGCTGGCGAGCAGTATAATAGTCAAACACTGCGAGCCAAATCCACAGCTTTGAGTGAGTGAGCATCCTCGCTGGGGATGCGAGTGGTGATAGGGACAAATGTCTGCCCGGCGAAGCCCTTCGACAAGACAAGGGTAAACTGTCTTAGTTACAAACCCCCGTCGTGGCAAAACAATTCGGACAGGTGTAGCAAGAACCAGCTTTGAACATCAGCGAGCCACACTCGCAAACGGCACCATCGGTGGAAACTTCGCCATTGGCCACCGGTATTACTGGCGCCACACCCAGACCGTTATTCAC
>Ga0209542_10001402_pt1 | contig 56695 bp, 56 predicted proteins | sample RifCSPhighO2_01_FD_184028 | JGI IMG/M metagenome (GOLD analysis project Ga0209542, IMG submission 184028) | Soil microbial communities from Rifle, Colorado - Rifle CSP2_plank highO2_0.1 (SPAdes) (version 2) | ecosystem: Environmental > Terrestrial > Deep subsurface > Rock core/Sediment ... | reverse complement strand
AATAGACTCTATATATTACAAAACTAATTTTACCTGGCAGAAGGCAATCGATTTATATGCTAATGGCAAAAACGAGGAAGCATTTTTTGCTCTTGGCCACGTTATCCATCTCATTGAAGATTCGGCTGTCCCTGACCATACCAGAAATGATGCTCATCCGCCTTTTGATGACGGTGGAAGTCCATATGAGAACTGGACTAAGCAATTTACACAAGATAATCCTGATTCCGGCTTAACTGGTCGCTTAAGCTCAAAGAAGCCAGTAATTTTTATCGATTTGGACGGCTATTTTAACAGTCTGTCTAAATATTCTAATAATAATTTTTATAGCAAAGATTCGATTAAAAATTATAAACAACCGGAATCTGATTATTTCAAAGAAATTAACAAAGAGAGTTTTGGTTTTAAAAAAGATAGTGAGTTCGGGGATTATAAATTGATTCAAGCTGGGAGTTTAGTATGGAATGGTAGTCGATTGGGAAGGATGGATAATCATGACATACTTTCTGACTATTGGTCCCGACTATCCGTAAAAGCGGTACAGCATGGGGCGGGGGTTTTAGATTTGTTTATTCGGGAAGGGGAGAGAGTTAAAGAAAAACTGGCACGTGAAAAAGCGAGCAGGCCATATATGGGAATACTCATGGATGGATTTGACGGATTGTTAGGCTCTGGTTCAGGAACAACCGGTACGGTGGCTATAATTTCATCTACACCTGTATTCACACCAATAATTACACCTACTCCAATCGTGATGGTAAGACTATCTCCAACGCCCCGGTTATCTCCTACACCGATACCCTCCATGTCTCTAAACCCCGTAATAATAGCTACTACCCCGACTCCCATTATAACTCCGACGCCATCCCCACTAATTACTCCAACACCGATTCCTACCTTTGAGTCGCTACCGAATATTATGCTTGGCGGAAGCGATGGAAGCGGTTTGATTCAAACTCCTGAACCGACTCTTCCGATTGTGTCTCCGACGCCAGAACCAACACCGGTTTCGACAAGCTTACCGCAAGCAACTCCAATTCCCGAGCCGACTGTTGAGCCTACTCCAACACCGACGCCAGAGCCGACGCCAACACCTGAGCCGACACCAACACCTGAGCCGACACCTACTCCTACGCCCACTCCGAATCCTGACTTTTTCTCCGAAGTCGATTTCTATAAGGGAGACAACGATAAATATTTTGTAAAATTGTCATGGGATACATATCCATTCATAACCACAAACTTTGGCCATCTAATTTCTGGTGAGCCATCTAGTCATAACTGGCATATAGTAATTTTTTACTATAATCAAGAAGCTCCGACAACCGATGACATATTCTGGATTAATTATAATCAGGGTGTACTTTATCGGTCATGGGGGTTAGTTGTACCGAATGGTTTTAAAATAAAGTACCCAAATTGCATGGGTACGATAACCGGCGGTGCATCCTTAATACTTCCTGATAGCGTGAGTGATTGTATCGCTTTTGCCGGAAATTATTCAAGCTATGCCCATCTTTTCAGCGGATTAAGCGCCGGGGGTATTACACTAGAGGCAATGCCAGACAATTTTACTTCAGCCGTTCCTGTTTCCGGACAAGACTATATAACCTTGGCCTACTATGCTTTTCAACCTGGCTACGAACCGAATAATTATGGGATTAAACTAGTTAAAATAGGTTCAATAAAATATTATCTGCGTTAAATTCTGAGTTATCCACAGAAAAATAGAGGTGGAGCCTCGATCAGAGGTCGATGATTGATAAGGCATAGAGTTAAGCCATGGGTGTTATCTAGTTTTAAAGATTTATGGTATCTTATTGAACAGCTTTAGGTTTATGAGAATACGGCGGAGAGCTTCCGGATGAAGAAACGGGTTGTTGAGGTTTTAGGTTTTTTATCTGGTGCAGTTACAACAATTTCGTTTATTCCCCAGATTATCTTGATTTGGAGCAATATACCGATACCAGCCGAAACCGTTTCTTTGCCGATGTACATAATATTTTGCTTGGGAGTTGCAGGTTGGACAGTATACGGTGTTTTAATTAAGTCTTGTCCGATTATCGTATGGAACATCATAACTATGTTACTCGCCATTCCCATTTTGATTTACAAATGTGTTTATGGGTAATGCCCGCATTGTTGTTAAATGCCCCGTCCGGAACGGGGTTTATTATTTATAGCACTCCCTCGATTTCGCCAATTATCCTATCCTCGTTGAATTTAAATAGGACGGTTTGGTGGCCTTGAATGGCGAATTCTTTGAGGAGGTGGTCGCTAGCGAGGAGCTCTTTTATCTTACCGGCCATTGATGCCGAGTTGCCGGGTTCAACAATAAAGCCATTTTTTCCGTTATCTATTATTTCGGGAACAGCGCCAACACGGGTAGCTATGACGGGGACCTTTGCCGACATTGCTTCGATAAGAGCAAACGGAAATCCTTCTTTCAGGGATGGGAGTACAAAAATATCGAATGCAGGCATATACCTATGGGCATTATCAATTTTTCCGATAAGGAATACTTTTTTGCCGAGACCTTTTTCTATAATTAAATTTTGTAATTTTTTTCTATCTTCCCCGTCACCAATTATTACGAATGAAATTCTTTCGTCGTTTTTAAAATATTCGGCGGTTTCTACTAATATTTCCAGTCCTTTCGTTGGATAAAAATTAGCGACGGTCCCGATTAAAATATTAGCTTGAGAAATCTCACCATGTTTTTCTGATAGTTTCTCAAATAATTTCAGACGAGATTCGTCGCGGGATAATAAATCAAGCTTGTAGGTATCAATGCCGTTTGTAATTGAGAGCAGTTTTTCTTTGGGTTTAATCTTCAATTGTTTTGCCTGCTCCAGATCATGGTTATTATTAACTATTATTATATCTTTCCATCGAGCGCTCTCCCTCTCAAGCTTTATCCAGAGATTTTTTTTCCAGTCTGGCCAGGGATCGTTGAATGTCCATCCTCCGATTCGGTAAATAACTCTGGGAATTGCGGTCAGTTGAAAGAAGCGGGCGGTAATAGATCCAAGAAAACCCGCTTTGGTACTTAAAAGAAATAAGTCGTCGGGCTTTAGCTTGTTCAGCAGATTTTTAATCTCGTAGCATGCCTTGATATCCTTTACGGGACTAATATTTCTTTTCAGGCTTTTTAGAATAGTGGCTTCAATTCCGACGTTCTTAAGTTTACCTGTGAGCTCATCTCCGCCATCAGAGCCGATTGCCACCGAAATATCATATCTATCCCTAATTCGGCTTAGTAAGTTAAATAAAAATCTTTGGGCTCCGCCCATTTCTGATTGAGTGATAATAAATAGTATTCTTTTCTTCATAAAATAAATTTTAGAAAAAATAAACTCTAATTTCTAAACTCTAAATTCTAACTAAATTTAAAATCCAAAATTCAAAACCTATTACAATTTCTGTATCTGTTTTTTCAGTATTATAGAACCAAATATTCTTGTAAGTTCCAACGACTCATTTGCCAGTAAATTTTGTTCTTGCCCTAGAGCTGGCGTTAGTCCTGTATCAATTAATCTAAGCCAAGATCGGCTTTCTTTGGCTTCTTTTCTGCAGATTTTCATACGATGTAAGGAATCTTTTTTGTTCAAAGCCTCAACGGATTCAATGAAGTTTGCATGGACTGACCCCGAGGCTCTTATGAGTTGTTTCCCATCTTCTATATTACCTATTGTCTTTGGTAATATTTTAACGAATTCACGACATTTTTTTGCAAATAAAAATGTTCTTTCTTCGAGATCGAATGGTTTTGAGTTTCCAGCTTTTTCCATTTGATATTAGTTAGAGTTTAGAGTTTGGGGCTTAGGGTTTTAGTAGTTGTTTTAATCTAAAATCTATGGCATTATAATAGCATAAAATGCAGGAAAAATCAAAGATTTTAATACTTTCTACAAACTATCTGCCATTCCTGGGAGGATCCGAGCTGGCTATAAAAAACATCACCGATAGGATTGGTGACTTTGAATTTGATTTAGTAACCGGAAATTTTTCTAAAAATCTTCCTAAGCATGAAAAGCTGGGCAATGTGAATGTTTATCGGGTGGGCGGCAGATTTAATAGTGCTAATATTTTGTTACCTAAGATATTTTTACCTATTGCCGTGTTCTTCGAGGTAATAAAGTTAATCAGAAATAATAATTATATCGTAATGCACGCATTTCAAGCATCGCAGGCAGCGGGTGGAGGATTGTTGGCTAGCTTATTTTATCCAAAGATTCCGTTTATATTAAGTTTTCAAGAGGGTAAGGAGCTCGATAACCAGAACGTCATTACAAGATTTTTAAGAAGACTAATACTCAACAATCTCGATAGGGCGACGGCTATAAGTGAATATTTAAAAAAGTATATTCAGGAGATAAGGTCGGATCTTCCAGTGGAAGTAATTCCTAATGGCGTTGATTTTGATAGTTTTTCTAGAGTATTTAGTTACGGAGAATTAACAGCTCTAGCTGAAAAATATGATATCAAGGCGGATGAGAAGATTATTATTACCGTTTCGAGATTGGTTCATAAAAATGGCGTAGACATTTTGTTGAAAACGGCCGGTATTTTGTCAAAAAAATATCCCGAACTAAAATTCAAAGTATTAGTAATCGGCGACGGCGAAGAAAAAGAAAATTTGAAAAATTTGGTTAATAAATTAGGCATAGAAGACAAGGTTATTTTTGCAGGGAGCATTGAGCCAAAAGAAATTTCAAAATATTTGAAGATGAGTCATGTTTTTGTCCGCCTTTCCCGTTCTGAAGGATTAGGAAATGCTTTTTTAGAGGCTATGGCTGTAGGCACGCCGGTTGTGGGTACTGCAGTCGGGGGAATAACTGATTTTTTATTTGATGGCGAAACGGGACTGGTAGTAAAGACGAATGATTCCGAGAATGCGGCCGTTAGAATCTATGAGTGTCTAAGCAACATCCAGCTCAAAGAGCATTTAGTCGCAAAAGCAAGAGATATCGTAAGAGACAAATATGATTGGGGAAAGATTGCAAATGAATTTAGGAAACTATATAAAAGTATAGCTGAATGACAAATGACTAATTTCCAATGACAAATCAAACCCAGAATCAAAATGGCAAAAGTAAATATGACCTACATGGTCGAACTTCTGATTTTGGCGTAGAAGTAATTGTTTTTGTAAAAGGAATAAGGGAAAATAACATAAATAGGCCTATAATAAACCAGTTAGTACGATCGGCAACAAGCATAGGCGCTAACTATATGGAAGCTGATTGCGCAGAATCTAAAAAGGATTTTATCCATAAAATTGGAATTTGTAAGAAGGAGTCTAAGGAAACGACTCATTGGCTTCATATGCTGGCGACTGCCGAACTTGATAAAGCAGAAATGTGTCGGAGCTTATGGAAGGAAGCTCACGAATTAACACTGATATTCTCGGCTATAGCAAAAAGAAAATACACTAGTTAGTCGTTAAATCATTTTCAGTTATGTCTAAATCGTTTAATAAATTAGGATATTTGACCCTTGACATTGATTTGTCATTTGTCATTCGTCATTTGTTATTATGAAGATTCTTATTGCAACTGGTATTTTTTCTCCTGATATAGGCGGGCCGGCTTCATATGCGATGGTTTTGGGGCAAAAAATTTCAGGCAAAGCGGATGTTACAGTCATTACATATTCGTCAAAATTCAGGCATAAGACTGACAGAGAATTGCCGTTTAAGGTAGTCAGGGTGTGGCGAGGATGGCCAAAGTTATTAAGGCATGCTGTGTATTTCTTTAGGGTGTTAGGTCAGGCTTCAAAAAACGATGCAGTTTTTTCTTTAAATGCGGTAAGCGCCGGACTACCGGCACTTCTGGCAGCTAAGATCAAAAAGAAAAAGTTTTTTGTAAAAATAGTGGGGGATTATGCCTGGGAGATAGCGGTTAACAAGAAGAAGAGCTCATTTTTGATAAATGATTTTCAGGAATCAACAAAGAAGGGTTGGATAAAAATGCTGGCTAAGACTCAATATTGGGTGTGCAAGAAGGCCGATGGAGTGATTGTGCCGTCAAAGTATCTCGCCGACATAGTTCAGGGGTGGGGAGTCAGGCCGGATAAGATAACCGTAATATATAATGGCGTGGATTTTAAGAAGTGTGATTTACCAAGAGAAGAAGCGCGTAGAAAAGTGGGAATACCTGGAAATATTATTATTTCATATGGCAGGCTTGTTCCGTGGAAGGGTTTTAAGATGCTGATAAAGATTATGCCTAAGATATTAGAGATAAGCCAGTTCCTAAGGTTGGTTATAATCGGCGATGGTCCCGAGAAGAAAAATCTAGAAATGATGATAAAGAATATGGGTCTTGAAAAAAAGGTTTATCTGTTGGGTAAAAAGAATAAAGAGGAAATAGCTCTTTATCTTGCGGCATCCGATATATATATTCTTAACAGCGGATATGAAGGTTTCTCGCACCAGATACTGGAGGCAATGGCCGCCGGCGTTCCGGTGATAGCCAGTGCTGTCGGCGGTAATAAAGAAATTATAAACCAGGGCAAAAACGGTTTTTTGGTGCGATATAACGATGAATTTAATATCTTAGAAGCAATCAAGGGATTATCAAGATCGTCGGAATTCAAAGAACAATTTGCAGAAGAAGGATATAAAACTGTTAAAAAATTTAATGTCGACAAAATGGTGGATGAAACAGTCAGTCTGCTGACAAAATCCTAAATCCCAAATTCTAATTTCTAAAAAATTTCAAATGACCAAAAATCCAAATATAAAAAATAGTTTAGAGCCTTTGAGTTTAGAATTTTGAATTTGTTTAGAGTTTAGTGCTTAGAATTTAGAGTTTTATTTATGAAGCTACTCATGATAACAGGGTTGGGAAGTATAAGAGATCTAGTCTCCGATAAGAAGGGGGCATTTTACTATACCTTGGAAGAATTTCATCAGTACTGGGACCGTATTGATATTATTTCTCCCCGTGTTGCCGGTTCTGAATCGGGAGTTAAAAATATCTTTGGGAACGTCTATGTGCACGTGTCGCCATGGCCTCTATTATTCCATCCCTTTTGGTTTTTAAAGAAGGGCTTAGAGATATACAGAGAACAAAAATTCAATCTTATGACAGTTCACGAATTCCCCCCTTTTTATAATGGAATCGGAGCATGGTTTCTTTGGAATTTTATCAGAGTTCCTTATGTCCTAGAGATTTTTCACATTCCAGGGTATCCGAGGTCTACCGGATTCAAGGAGTTGATGTATAAGAATTCTGCCAAAATATACTACAGACTCGATTCTATAAGCGCTATTGGAGTCAGAGTTATGAATTACGAGGTTGCCGGCTTTCTAAGACGCTATGGAGTCAGGAAAAATAAAATAATTATTATTCCGGCGATTTATATTGATTTAGATATTTTCAAACCATTAAATATTCCTAAAGAATATGACTTTATTTTTATCGGCCGGCTAGAATCAAATAAAGGCCTCGACTTACTGCTAAAAGCAGTAAGTAATGTCAAATTACAAATGCCGAATGTCAAATGTCTGATTGTGGGGGAGGGTTCTCTTAAAGATTATTTATCATTGGAAATTAATCATTTGTCATTGAGCGGCAATGTTAAATTACATGGTTACGCTAAAGATATGGCTGAAATCGCGGAATTGATTAACATGTCGCGTATTCTTGTTATGCCCTCATATAATGAAGGCGGTCCAAGGGTGGTTGTAGAGGCAATGGCCTGCGGGGTACCTGCCTTAGCTACTCCAGTTGGAATAGTGCCTGATTTGCTTAAAAACGACCTAGGAGGGGAGATTATAGGCTGGGATGCAGAAGACATAGCAAATAAGGCAAAAGCTCTCTTAAACGATTCTGTGAGGTATCGAAAATATAGCCAAAGCGGTCTTGAAATATCCCGTCAGTTCGAGCGTAAAAATGCCATAAAAAACTATGCCGAACAACTAAAATTCATAATCTCTAATTTCCAAATTTAGGCTTATCCACAGTTATATTTGCTTGACGTCAACCCTAACTCTATAATTAGGGTACAAACTAAGGCATTAAATATATTAAGAGGCAAACTGGTAAGCACCCCAATATTGATTTGGTTGTTTACTGTTTAAACACCTCTGTGTTTTCAATGGGTAAAAAATTAACTTCATTAAATAAATGGTCGTGCTTATGCGTTGCGGTTTTTGCCGCTTTTTATTTTTTTGCATTCTCGACGAACAGTGCGTTAGCAGGAGGGAACGGTTGGACTGCTGGGGCAGAGGGGGTAAATGATTATATATATTTTCGTATTGATACCGAGCTAGATGTTCTAAATGCTAAGGGCGTGACTGTTGAATGGTCCTGTGGCGGTAATGGTGAAACTAGTGGTAGCTATAGCGTTTATAAGGGTTCGGTAACTGACGGAATTAGTCTTGCTTCGGATAGTGATAATACCGTGGACGGTATTGTATCAATTGCTTCCCAGTCGGCTGAAAATACTGGCACGAATGGATCCGGTTGTGATGTGGGTGAAGTAGTGACAGCAACGGTGTCTCTTGGAGGTTGGGTTACCAGAGTATGGGATAGCGTGGCCCTTACAGATACTAACTTTACCACCAGAGCCAGTATGGATTATACGATTCGTGTAAATGGTGTAGCAGATGAGCTTAGTACGGCTCTGACTCTTGATGGAACGACGGCCTCGGCATCATATAGCGGAACGGTTGCTTCACAGTCGTATAGTAATAGTGGTGGTACCTGGAGAAAATATATTGCCGGTTCAACGACCGGTGGAACGGTTACCGGCGGTGCGGACGGTTATGTTAATAGGGCAACTACAAGCACATTGACAGTCAGTGCTACTGCATCTACGTCTGTTGATTTTGGAGTAACGGCTACTACTAGCGCTCACAATGAGAGCGGTTTATTGTTTGGTCATAAAATTCAAGTATTTCAGTCTGGCGGTAATTTTACCGATAGTAAGATAACATATGGGACTGTCGTAGCTGGAAATAGTCTTGGAACCGCTTGTACTATGGGAACAAGCGGTAATACTGGTTCTGGTTATTGGTATTGTCCGGTGCCGTTGGCTCATACCGGTACATCGGCTCGATATTCTGGTAATTTTTTCCAAACAACTACTGAAACCTATACTGATAGAACAACGGGAAGCGATGTTCAAGAATTAACTGTAATTAGTCCTATAGCTAATGTTTCTGGTGGAGGTGGGTCAACTACAACAACAACTACTACTACTACGACCCCGACACCAACCCCGACCCCAACGCCAAGCGAGGAACCGACTCCGACCCTGACTCCTTCGACAAGCTCAGGACAGACAACCCCATCTTCAAAAGGTTTCATAAGTCTTGAAGTCTTGAATCTTAAGGAAGGCGATATAATCAGTGCTTCAGGCTCTGATGACCCCGATATCTATATAGCAAATGACTGGGGTTACAAGAGACTATTCTTAAACCCTGTAATATTCGGTTTCTATGGCCATCTCGGAGGATTCTCTAATGTTAAAACCACTACTTCAACAACAAGAGATACTATGGTCACATCAGGACTATTCAGGAATTGCGAGACTGACGATCCTAAGGTATATGGAGTTGAAGTAACAGCCGAAGACGCAGGTACTCTTCATTGGGTTAATACTACCGGAGAACAGGCTGTTGCCGACGATTCAGACTTCTTTAAAAAAGTATTTTGCATAAACTCAAATGAGTTTAGCTGGTATCCTCAGGGCACTGACTATACTTCAGTAAACCAAGTTCCAGTATATTCCAGATAAACGAATTATTAACCCCGCCCTTCATGAAGGGCGGGGTTTTGCTTGGAAAAATTGTAATAAAAGGGTATATTGTAAGAATATCAATTACAATTTTTTAATTTCTGATAATTCTTATGAATCTACTGATTGTAACTCAAAAAGTCGATGAGAATGATCAACTTTTAGGGTTTTTTCCTGAATGGATGATGAGGTTTTCCCTGAAGTTTGAAAAAATCACGGTATTGTGTCTTGAGAAAGGCAAATTTAATCTGCCGGATAATTTAATTGTGAAAAGTCTTGGAAAAGACTGTGGCGTATCAAAATTGAAGCAACTTTCTAATTTCTATTATCAAATTTTTGCATTACGCGATGATTACGATGCAGTTTTTGTTCATATGAATCCGATTTGGGTAATTCTCGGAGGTCCGTCGTGGTATTTGATGAGAAAGAGAATATTTTTCTGGTATACCCACAAAGCTATAACATCCAAACTTCGAATAGCTGAAAAATTTGCAGATGTAATTTTCACCGCTTCAAAGGAAAGTTTTAGACTCAAATCTAAAAAGGTAATTGTTACTGGTCATGGAATTGATACAGAGCTATTTAAACCGAATTACGAATTACGAATTATGAATTATGAATTGATAAAAATTTTAAGTGTAGGGAGGATTGCTTCGGTTAAAAATTATGAAACATTAGTAGAGGCCGGTAAAATATTAAAAGATAGGGGTATTAAGTTTGTGGTTATGATTGTCGGAGAAGCACCATTATCTAAGGATAAGGATTATGAAAGAAATATAAAGGGTAAGATAAGAGAATTTGGACTGGATGATTGTTTTAATTTTGTGGGGAGGGTGAGCCACGGAGATTTACCCGATTATTACCGATCTAATGATATGTTTATTCATTTAAGCAAGACGGGTAGTTTGGACAAGACGATTCTTGAGGCAATGGCTTGTGGCATGAGAGTCTTGAGTTCAAACGATGCCTCTAAATCGTTCTTACCGCCTGATGCCATTTTCGACGGTAATAATCCGATTGAATTAGCCGAAAGAATAATATCCCAGTCTAAATCGGAGGCTAATGAGAAACTCAGAGACTACGTTGTTAAAAATCATAATTTGGATAAACTGATAGATAAGATAAGTTACGAAATAAATAATAGATGAAAATTAAAGTAAAAAATTCCGGGATAGTGAGGTTGAAGACAGTAATAGATAAGGATGGTGATGGAGATATATTTATCGCAGAAGAGACAAGACATGTACCCTTCAAGATAAAAAGGGTATTTTTTATCGGTCATCCTAAGAGAAAAAATGCTGTTCGGGGCAAGCATGCTCATAAAAAGATCAGTCAGGCTATGTTCTGTGTTAATGGATCTTTTAAGCTTAATCTTGATGATGGTTATGTAAAACAAAGCATCCGTCTTGATAATCCTTCGGTCGGAATAATATTAGGTTCTAAGCTTTGGCATACCATGACAGATATTTCCAAGGGTTGTAACATCTTGGTGTTATCTGATGATTTTTATAGTGAAAGCGAATGCATAAGAAACTATGGGGAGTTTTTAAAATATATTAAAAAATACCGTGATGAAGATTAGATTCAATAACTTTAATAAAAAATATAAACGATATAAAAAGGAAGTTAATACATCAATTGAGCGTGTATTCAGGCGGGGATGGTTTATTGACGGACCTGAGCTCGCAGATTTCGAGAATAAATTTGCCGATTACTTAGGCGTAAAATATGTAGTTGGTGTAAATTCTGGAACTGATGCTATTGCGATTGTCCTTAGGGCGGTAGGAATTGGTTCTGGAGATCAGGTCATTACTACTTCGCACACTGCTACGCCGACGGTCAGTGCTGTTAGAATGACAGGTGCGATACCTGCTTTTGTCGATATCGATGGTTCTACTTTAAACATTAATGAACAGCTGATTAGAGAAAAGATCAATTCGAAAACAAAAGCTATTATGCCGGTTCATTTGTACGGTTATCCGGCAGATATGGGTGCCATTAATAGATTAGCTGATAAATATAATCTATATGTTATTGAAGATGCATGCCAGGCTCACGGAGCAAAATTTAAAAACAAGTATGTCGGTACGATAGGAGATGCGGGTTGTTTCAGCTTTTATCCTACAAAAAATCTCGGAGCTTTTGGTGATGCTGGCGCTATCGTGACTAATAGTAAAAAGATAGCAGGGACGGCTAGAATGATTAGAAATTACGGAGAGGAAGAAAAACATAGAAATAGGATAGAGGGTATTAATAGTAGGCTAGATGAGATACAGGCCGCTTTTCTTAACTGGGAGATAGGGAAGCTTGATCTTTGGAACAAACAAAGGGATAGGATAGCTAAACTTTATATTAAACAATTAGGCGGATTGCCGGTTAAACTTCCATCACTGGGAAATAAAAATTATCAACGTGTATGGCATCTTTTCGTGATACAAACTGAAAAAAGGGATGCACTAAGAGAGTTTCTTAAAAGGCACGGTATAGATACCATGGTCCACTATCCTACGCCAGTTTTCAAACAGCCTGCTTATGAATTTTTGGGCTATAAAGATCCAGATCTTCCAATTACGACCGAGATTGCTTCAAATATTTTATCATTACCGCTATATCCCGAAATGACTGTGGCCGAAGTAGTAGAAATTTGCAAAACTATAAAGGAATTTTATTCAGTTTCTAAAAAAAATACTTAAAATTATATCAGTATGCCATCAAAGAACCAAAAAATTTTAATCACCGGTTATACGTTTGCTAATGAGAGCTATATGAAAACTTTTGAATACTATCCTCAAGCAGATAGTATCTATTATTTAGTGCCGAAAATGTGGCCGATAAAGGATGGTAGGCATATATTTAGGCCTACCGCACGAAAAAATGTTATTACCACTAAGGCATTTTTTTATCACTCTAACTACCCGCTTATTGGGGGGATTTTAAAAGGTTGGATGCCGATGTTTCCACTTGTCCTCATGCGACAGAGTCCCGATATCGTATTAAGTATTAGTGAGCCTAATCTTTTGAGCACTTTATATGAGGGTTTATGCTGTAAGATATTTGGAGTTAGACACATTGTTTTTACCTGGGAGAATATAGCTTATGAAACTAAATTCAAAGGCTTACAGGGTGTGATTCAAAAATTGGTAGTTAAGCTTAATTTTATATTTTGTGAAGGCGTAGTCTGCGGGAGCCAGCGGGCTTTTAAGGTGATGAGGCCGTTAACCGGCAAGCTAATGGCTGTTATGCCTGCGATGGGCCTTGATATTGATTTTTTCAAACGGGATTATTCCAAAAAATCTTTTAATGGCATAGACCTAAAAGATTATATTGTCTTCGGCTTTGCCGGAGTAGTCGCTTATCGCAAGGGGGTTCATCTGATTGTTAAAGCATTCAAGGAAGTCTCGGAAATCGTACCTAATGTCCGTCTGATTCTGGCCGGTCCGGGTGAAGGCGAGTATGAGCAGATGATCGATTCTATGATCGAAGAGCTTAAGCTGAAAGATCTGATCATAAGAATTCTATGGCTTGACCGGGATGGAGTTCGGGAGCTTTGCAATAGTTCCGATATTTTTGTATACCCCAGTATTCCTTATGGCGGCTGGGAAGATCAACTGCCATATTCTGTTCAGGAAGCATCTTCCATGGAGTTACCTGTTATCAGCACGAATTCTGGCTCAATATCCGAGATTCTAATAGACGGTGAAACGGGTATTTTAGTAAAATCGTATGATGATCACAGGGACCTAAAGGAAGCGATGGAAACGCTGGCTAAGGATAAAGAAAAGAGGATTTCTATGGGTCAGGCCGGGCGTAGATTGATTTCAAATAACTATAGTCAGCAAGTTGTAGCCGGTAAATTCTATGATTTTTTTAAACAACTATGACCGAAATTGAAAAAACAAAACTTCAGGAATCAATTAATTCTACCTGGAAAAATGTCTGGGAGAAGGAGATACGTCTTAATAGGGTTCATAAGATTCTTAAAAATCAATTGTTTGTCAATGCATATCCGGTAATAAAGAAGTATATACCTTCTGAAAGGTTTAGTCTTCTTGAGGTCGGGACGGGCACGGGAAGATATGGCATTGCGTTGGCTCGAGACTTTCCACAATCTAAATTCATGCTGACGGATATTCTAGAAGAGTCGCTTATGGTGGCTAAAGAGCTTGCCACTCATTTAAATATAACCAATGTTGAGTTTATGCAAGCGGATGTCCTTAATCTTCCATTCAAGGATGGGCAATTTGATATAGTGTTTTCTGATGCTACTATACAGCACCTGGAAGATTATAGGGCGGCTTTTGCATCTATGGTACGAGTATTAAGAAAAGGCGGAATTTTAATCGTAACAGGAAATAATTACTGGAATCCCCATAAATTATTTAAGGTTATCAAGGGTAAAAATTACGAATATGGTTTTGAAAAATCGTTTAAAATTAACGAGCTGATAGATCTTGCCCTGGCGTCTAATTGCAAGGTTTTGGCTACTGATGGATTTTTTGTTGCATATGGCCTCTCGCGATATCATCCAAAATTTATGAAAATTGCGGCTAAGATATTGGATACAACCGTAAGGGCTCTTGATTCAATATCGAATAGATATGTTTCAAGGCATTTCGGTTTTGAGATATTTATTGTGGCACAGCGTGTATAATGTTAAATACTAAATTCATGAGAGTTGCCTTTATAGTTGACGCATTCCCCAGAGTTTCTGAAACATTTATTATAGATCAGGCCTGTGATCTTATTGATCGCGGAATGGATATATATATCTATGCTCTAAATCGGGGCAGTAAGGACAAGGACAGTATCTCAAAAAGATATTATGATTACAGTCTAGAGGACAGAACATCGTATTTAAATGATGGCAATAGTAAATTTTCAAGGATTTTGTCGGCATTCCCAAGATTCTTAGAGCTATTATTTTTGAGACCTCCGGCAATCGTAAAATTATTTAGTAGTTTCAAGTATTTTAAAATTTTGTCCTGGGATGTTAGACCATTTTTAAAAAATAGGCACGATATTTATCATTGTCATTTTGGTACGGTCGGTGCCCAGTTTGTTATGGTTCGTAAAGTGCTAGGGATTAAAGAAAAATTTATCACATCATTTTATGGTCAAGATGCTAGTATGGCTATTAAAAAGTATGGTATAGGAATATATAAAGGATTAATGCAGGAATCATCGAGATTCTTTGCTATGTCGGAAGATATGAAGCAACGACTAATAGTTCACGGATTCCCACCCGATAAGATAATTGTCCATCCTATTGGCATAGACGTGGCAAAATATTCTTATACTGAAAGGAGAGCCGATCCGGGCAGTCAGATAAATATTATCTCGGTTGGAAGATTTGTAGAGAAAAAGGGCTTTGAGGATCTCATACGCGCGTTGGCCGTCGTTAAAGAGAGAAGCATTACGAAATTTAAATGCTATATTGTGGGAGACGGACCATTGAAATACAAGATCGTCTCTTTGGTAAAATCACTTGGACTGGAGGATGTTGTCGAGCTCAAGGGATTTATGTCTATAGATAAAATCTTAAATTTATTTAAAAATATGCATTTCTTTATCCAGCCGTCAAAAACGGCAAAGGATGGGGATATGGAATAGGACTATTTATCCAAGAGCGAAGCGATTGGCTATAAATAGCCTACCGAGCACATAATTTTATGTATTTTGTATATATATTGAGAAGAAACGATAATGGCAAAACTTATATAGGATATACAGATAATCTTGAAAGAAGATTGGTGGAGCATAAGCATAAGAAACCGGAGTTGATATATTATGAATCTTACAAAAGCGAGAAAGATGCGAGGAAAAGAGAACTTATTTTAAAACAACGAGGTCAAACCGTCCGTAGATTGAAGGAAAGAATAATAAATAGCTTAAAGTAAATAAAATTATGTGCTCGGTGCTGAATTTTGTGACTGTTCGTCGCAAATTGGCTCCTCACAGACAAAATTCGCATGAATGTCATTATATCACAAGCTTTAGCAGACGGGTTACCGGTTATAACAACAAGGCATAGCGGATTGCCTGAGCAGGTTAAGGACGGGTATAACGGTTTTCTGGTAAATGAGGGAGATTATTTGGCTTTGGCAGAAAAGATTTTATACCTGATCGACCATCCGGATATGCTGCCAAAATTAGGAGAGAACGGCCGAAGCTTAGTTGCGGAAAAATATAATTCTGAAAAGCTGATAACCAAACAAATCGAGGTGTATAGATCGGTTATAGATCAGTAGTTCCAGATAGATTCTTCTTTAATCAAATTAAAAATCCCATACTCATGTGAGTGTGGGATTTATTGCGATGATCTTAGGATGTGGGGCGGTAATTTGCCAAGTTGTCCCATTGAATGTTCGTAGCGTATTGATGGAGCTCCCGGGTTGAAGGGGATATTAAGTCTTTCTCGGACATCTTTTTCTGTGAAATCCCTGAGTTCAACAAGCTCTTCGGGTGTAAGGTAGTCAGTATAAACAAATGATTTATATCCGCCTTCAGGATCACCCTTGTAGTAATCAGCGGTGGTTCTGTAGTCTACTTCAATACTATAAAGCTTGTCGCCGGTTTTTTCATAGGTATAGACCCAGATATTTGGTTTTTCAGGGTGTGGGATGGCGTAATCATAATAAGGCGTTCCGGGATAGGTTGTAATGATAGTAACATCGAAATCGTCTGGCCTGACCTTAATTAGCCAATCCCTAGTTTCCATTATTGTTTCTTTTGATTCACCGGGATGACCGATAGACATCAATGCCTTAACCTTAATGCCATGCTTACGGGCAATTTCTATGCAATGCGTATTTTCTTCTCGGGATGCTTTCTTGTTTATATTCTCGAGTATTTTAGGAGAACCTGATTCAAAACCGGTCAGTATCCATCTGAATCCGGCATTGTACATGGCCTCGGCCTGTTCTTCGGTAAAAAGCTCTGCTTTGATAAATCCACGGAGACGAAACTCTGCCTTGACCTCTTTCTGAAGATCAGCAATCATCTTCATTAGTGAAACCATATTCTTATTTACATTAAGCTCGTCATCATAGAGCATAAATCCGTGCCTGCCATAGGTATCATACATATAGCGCATCTCGGCTATTATATTTTCGCTGGTACGAGTCCTGACTTTTCTTAGGAAAGGAGATGCCCGGCCTCCGCAGAATCCGCATTCAAAGGGACAACCCAATTGAGCTATCATGCTTAACGCATCTACTCCGTCTATTTTATAGTGATAGCTTGGAACATCAACTAAGTGTCTTGCCGGAAAAGGATTTTCCGTCAGCTTCTTGTTGGTTAAGAATAGGTTTGATTTTGGTATATCCGCATCAATGAGCTTAGGCGGATTATCTCCCAGTGCTTCAAATATAGCTTCTTCGCCATCTCCGGCAACCAGAACATCGAAAGATGACTCAAGCTGTCTGAATGCAAGAGTCGCCCTGCCATTAATATTTAATTTCAATTCTCTTTTATACGCGGCATTTACCAGTGTAATATGGGGACCGCCTAAGATTACCCTAGAGTCGGGTTTAACAGCTTTAATAGTATTGAGAATTTTTACTGTTGACGGGAGCTGGGGCGTCGTGGCTGTGACGCCGAAAATTCTAGTTTCTGAATTGAGGCAGTAATCTTCGATTGCGCTCTCGTAATTCTGGATACCGGACAGATCTACCACATCAACAGATAGGCCTGACCTCTCAAGTACAGCTGCAACTTTTAAAATACCAAGAGTCATGAAAACCCGCTCATCCAAAAGAAAAATGGAGGGCGGGATTATCAGACAGATTTTCATGTCCGCCCTCTTTGTTATTATATAATCAAGGAACTTGTCTGTACTTTCTAATATTTATAGAAAAAATCAATATTGTTTAAGCTGAATTTTAATGTACAATAAATTCAATGGATACTCCGACTAAATTATTATATATCGCCAATCTGCGCCTGCCTACCGAAAAGGCATATGGAATCCAAATCGTAAAGATGTGCGAAGCTTTTGGATTGCAGGGTATCGACGTAACATTATTGCATCCTCTAAGGAATAACCATGTAAAAGAGGATATTTTCTCGTATTATCCCGTTGAAAAAAAATTTAATACTAAAATAGTATGGGCTCCGGATTTTTATTTTCCTGGCCGGCTTGATAAAGCCTCAGTCAACATTAAAGGTGTTATATCTGCGGTGATTCTTTGCTTTTATGCTGTTACCCGAAAATCGGATATCGTTTATTCCCGTGATGAGTGGCCCCTTTATTTTCTGAGTTTTTTCAGAAAAAATCTATTTTTTGAAGCTCATCGCTTTTCAAAATTGAGAGGAATATTTTATAGGAGATTTTTCGGTCAAAATATAAAAATAATTTCAATTTCAGAAAATCTTAAGAAAAACTTTTTGAATATGGGCTTTAAAGATGCTGATGTTCTGGTTGCTCATGATGGCGTAGATCTGAATAATTTCAGTACCCCGATCTCAAAGGAGGAGGCGAGGGGCAGGGTTAATTTATCTAAAGATTCCAAAATTGCTATGTATACCGGCCATCTATTTCCATGGAAGGGGGCGGATATTCTCGGCGAGACGGCTAAATTAATACCAAACATGGAGTTTGTTTTTGTGGGAGGAATGGATGCGGATATAGAAAATTTTAAGAATAAATTCAGTAAAGTAAAAAATATTTCAGTTCTGGGCCATAGATCGCATAAAGAAATCCCAGTTTTTTTAAGGGCTGCTGATATATTAGTATTACCTAATTCGGCCAAGGAGGATATATCCGGGTATACGTCGCCGCTTAAACTTTTTGAGTATATGGCTTCCGGCCGGCCAATTGTTTCAAGCGATCTGCCATCAATAAGAGAAATCTTAAATGAAAATAATTCTGTGCTCGTCAGGCCGGATAGTCCGGAAGAACTGGCCCGAGGGATAAAACTGATATTAGACAGGACTGACTCAGGGGAGGGACTTGCTAAAAAAGCCTTTGAAGACGTAAAGAATTATACATGGGAGCGAAGAGCTTCTAAGATAGCATCGTTTATCAGGAGACAAGTCTAATGGGTTTCTGTGCACTTATTTTTAATCCAGGATACAGACCTAGTTTGAGCATAGATTGGATCGCGACGCTGGATAGCGATGATGAAAAGGGAATCTTGAGGATGATTCGAAGATATTTTTTATGTTTGATGCGCGAGAGATCGCTAAGTTTTAAAATATACTCATCGAATGCACTGTCTGTTACTTTGATAAAACCTGTCTTTTTTAGATTCCGGCTTATATTCCATGGAGTCACATAATTAATTGTATCAATACCAGCCGGATTCTTTCCTCTTTGTTTGAGGTATAGGTGTGCTAATGATTTTGGAAGAAGCGGGGGAAAGAAGATGCGATAATGCTGTTCTGTAGGCCAGAGATAGTTTGGAGTTTCGACATAAATCACTCCGCCTGGCCGCAATATGCGATATGCCTCAGCGATTACCTTAGGAACATCGGCCACATGTTCTAAAACCGATTGGCTATAAACCAGATCGAAAGAATTATCGGGTAATGGAATTTTTTCTCCGTATCCTTGGATGAAATTTGCCCGGATATCGGGATATCTTCCGGCTCGTAAACGGGAGGCCTTAACTGCCGATTCCTCCGGTTCGATGCCGGTAATGTTATGTGGGCCTAAAAGAGCTATGGCAATGGCCAGGCCGCCGATGCCGGAACCAATCTCGACTACTTTCAGGGGATTATTTTTCTCAAAGTTTATAACGGCGATGTTATTTATGAGCTGAGCGGTTTCTTTAGTTGAGGCTAGATTTTCCAGGTCGAGATATTCCTTGTAGCGCTGTTCTCTCTTGGATGATCTTTCAGAAAAAAGATCTTTATTGGAGTATGTGTATTCGTGAATAAGTTGTTCAAATTCTGTCATATTTAGGACTTACGCGCTTGAGCTTCAGAGCCCAAAATCTATAGGGCTTACTGCAGCTCAAGCCGCAAGGGTTTAGCCAATTTCTTCGTTAAAATCTCCGTTTGATTCTCGCCGTAGCTTTACTACGTCTCGAATCAATACTCGATTTTGCCTTGAACTTGGCTAAACGCGTAAGTCCTAACATTGTATCCTATTTTTATCACATATTTTTTAAGAAATCAATCTTTAGATTAAAAAAGCTGCCAATCAAAAGGGCAGCTTTTCGCAGGATTACAGGGATCTGCGTTCAAGCATTTTAATTCGGTCAGCATCTTCATTGGCAATAGCCGTATAATAATCGCGCTTATTAGCGAGCCATAACAGTTCAAATCGGTTAGCTTTGATTATAGCTGCCTCAGCATCCGCCAATCCATCGGGTATGGAAAATACAATCTTTCTGGTTTCGAAACGATCAAGAAGATTTTTTTCTACGAGCTTGTTAATAAAGGGAATGCTTTCACGCGCAATACCGCCACCTATAGTTGTACCTACTCCGTGTGCACGCGCTTTCCGACAGATATCTTGTGTAATCTCTAGGATGCGATTGCTGTTAATGTCGTCTCTGGATAAACCCAGGGAACCGCAAAGGTCAACTCTTCCGACGGTAATACGTTTCAGGCGGTCAATATGGGGATAAGCAAGTATCTCGTCAAGATTGTTGTATGCCTGGAATGTTTCAATATTTATTGCGATAGCAGTGTCTCGACCGGATTCATTCGGGGCATAGAATTCAAGTGGCGTGTATTTTGCCATCATCTCCATAAACTTTTTGAAAGCGTAAGCGCTCTCAACCATAGGAGCGACAACACACGATACTCCTACCAGTAAGGCATCCATTAAGTCTCTTGCCGCCTCCGGGCCACCTATCTTCAATGCAATATTCAATCCGGCAGTTAAAGCCACATCTTTTAAGCGCATTAATTCATTCAAACGCGTACCTTCCGATTCAAACTCGGCTTTTACTTCAGTAACGCCATGGTTGTCCCTTAAATCTTTCAAAATCTCAACCATTTTTTTCTCGTGTGCGTTCATTTCCTTCTCCTTGGATGGAATATAAAAGAACCGAACCCGCTCAATGTTACTACGGGAGTAAAAGCTTGTCAATAATTCGTGAATAAAATAAAAAGAGTATGCCTTACATACTCTTTTATCCATTCTTATTGTTTCATCGTTTCAGCCAATTGTTTAATACCTCTTCTTGCCTCATCAAGGGATAAATTATTTATTCTCACTAATTCCAAATCTGATGCCGGCAAAATAAGCGCTAAACCTTCCCCTGTTCGCTTCTTGTCTTTCTTCATATTTTCAATTAGAACATCCGGATTGAAATACTCAGGCCGGAAATCAACGAGATCGAAATGGAGATGCGGCATAAACACTGATTTAGTCAAAAATTCTAGCATCTTATCGTCAATCCATTTGCGGCGACACGAAACAATATTAGCAAAAAGCATGCCGGCCATAACCGCCAAACCATGAGGAATTTCAAAGCCAGATGCAGATTCAAGGGCGTGTCCTAAACAATGTCCATAGTTCAGAAGATTCCGTCGTCCTTGATCAAACTCATCCTCTTCAATATAGGATTTCTTTATAAGAAGACTGTCGTATATCAAAGATAAGAGGTCATCGGTTGAAGACAGAGGAAAGGAACCGGTACGCTTCAAGCGCTCAACTACTGCGAGCAGATCTCTCTCAGGAGAGATTACTGGCGTTAGCTGTAACTTGATTATTTCACCAAATCCACTGTAAAAATATCTCGGCTCCAAGGTTTTTAGAAATTCTACATTAATGTAGACCTCTCGGGGCGAATAGAAAGTACCTATCAGGTTTTTGAATTGATCGAAATTTAAAGATGTTTTACTTCCAATACAGCTGTCGGACTGGGCTAGAAGAGTCGTCGGAAGGTATATCCACCGAATACCCCTGTAAAGAGTTGAGGCAACAAAACCGCTGACATCCTGAGTAATTCCTCCGCCGACCGATATAAGCGTCGCATTGCGCTTGACGGATTTGGATATAAGTTCCCGGTAGATTTCAACTGCCGCCTCTAACGTTTTATTAGGTTCAACGGCATCAAAATCAATTAAAGAACCTTCCGGTATATCGCTAAAATAACCGGGGTAAAGCCTAAGCACATTCCGATCGATAATCCAGATGGCATTTTTGGCCTTAAGCTCTGATAGAAAATCATGTCGGTCTTCAAAAAATACAGTATAGTCACTGAGTCTTGAGGCGATAACGATTTTTCTTGTCATGGCAATTTACCTGACCGTAAAACCGCCGTCAACAACAATGATTTGTCCGGTGGTAAAAGTATTTTCATCAGAGATAAGAAACCGTACGAAATGCGCTATTTCCGATGGTTGGGCAAATCTACCCAGTGGCGTTGCCTCGACAATCTTTGCCTTATCGATTTCTGGAACATTCTTTCTGGTCAATTCGGTATCGGTATAACCGGGACAGATTGAATTTACCAGAATATTGAAAGGTCCGAGTTCAACAGCTAGGGCTTTAGTAATTCCGTTTATTCCAAATTTAGTGGCAGAGTAAAGCACGCGTTTTTCTTTGGAAATCTTTCCAAAGATAGAACTTATATGGATAATTCTACCCCAACGCTGGTTTTTCATGTGAGAGACCAAGCTCCGACTTATGCGGATTGGGGAAATGAGATTAACCCGCATTGTTTCCTCGAGGTTGGTGTCAGATATGTTTTCAATGGTGGCTGGATTATTAACTCCGGCATTGTGAATTATGATGTCAACCCAAGTATCTTTCAGGCTGGCCAAGAATGAATCAACTGAAGCATTATCAGCAAGATCAAGTTCCTGGTGGCTCGGCGCAATAATATTGTAATCTCTGGAAAGTCCTGAAATAATCGCTAGTCCAATGCCCTTAGATCCGCCGGTTATTAAAACATTTCTCATGCCTTTTACCCCTTTCTAATCATCTGTTTGAAATGAACTGTCGCCAAAGAGTATACTCATTTTATGGCCTGATAGCAAGTTTAACCGAAATAAAAACCCCGAGCATAAGCTCGGGGACATTCATTTGTTTATACCGAAATATTTTTCATAAGGATCAGCGGCTAGCAGATCGCGATCCAGTAAGTGCTTCCTGGCTTTATACCATCGGTACAATTTTTCTATTGCTTCTTGGGCGGGAGTAAAAGCTATCTCCGGCACTTCTTTAATTAGTCGCGATGTATCGGCGCTATATTCGTTATTCAACCCTTGGTGTCTGATAATTATTTCCGATTCATTTTCTCCCACGGAGTTAATGATACGGGCATAGGACGCAAGATCGAGTGACTGACCCGAAGCGACATTATAGGTTTTCCAGGTTGTTTTACCGTCGATAAAATATTCAACAATTTTCATTAGGTCGTCAATATAAATATAGTCATAGCGGGCATTTTGATAAATGATAATCGGTAGCCCCAAAATATTTCTGGCAATAGCGTTGGAGATGAATTTAATAAGGTACTTCTCGTACTTACCGAAGACTCCGAAAAGTCGCAAGTTTACTACAGCTACATCCGCACTTTCAATATATTTTGCACAAAGATATTTATAGAATCCGGCATCATCGTCTGGTACATGTTCATTAAAATATTCTTCTTTCATTTTTGGCTGCCAGTACCGCCGGCCATATTCTAAACCGCTTCCAAGATGAATAAGCTTCTCAAAGTGTTTTAGGCAACGGATAATATTGAAGAAAATTCTGAGATTTTTTTTGACTACTCCGGAAAGTCCGTCTGTGTCCCGGCCTCCTCCGATATTGGCACAATGAATAACAATTTGAACAGCATTTTCTTTTATGAAGTTAGCTACTGCCGTAGAATCAAGCAGTTCTAAATCTTTATGTTGGGGAGCCAAAACAGAAAAATTACCGCTTTGCGCCGGTGCAGTTAAATATTCAACAAGATTTCTTCCGATAAAACCGCTGCTTCCGGTTATAAAAATATTTTTCTTCACTCTTCTTCCCATGGTTTTATCAGCATATTCTCTTTGAATTCACTGCGGGGCAAAAACGGATACATGTCTTCGAGGGGTTTAGAACGAATTCTTCCGTCTGGGAGCTTTTCCCCCCGAACTTTTGGAATTAGCGGCTGGCGGGGATTCATCCGTATTACACAAACAGCCGGACCTTTACTGTTTAGAACCAGAGGTACTTTGTAAAGTTCTTGGATATTTTTAATCTCAAAGGCCGGAAATCCATAAGCTTCGGCGAGTTTTAAGAAATTAGGAGAACTTACACCGGATGATTTATCAGTGGCGACATATCTTGAGTCGAAGTATGTTTCTTGCGTAGTTCGTATGGAATGATAGCCGTCGTTTTCATAAATGAAAAGTTTTATAGGCAAACTATGATATTTCATCGTTTGCAGCTCCTGAATATTCATCTGCAAACTGCCGTCGCCTTCAAGGCAGATTATCCGCTGACCTTTTCTGGCAAAAGAAGCTCCTATTGCTGCCGGGAAACCGTAACCCATAGCTGCACAGCCGGAATTTAAGATAACACGCTGTCCCTGCTTCACCTTAAATGCCTGGTAAGTACAGACACAGGCTGTTCCGTCCGCTAAAACCAAGACATCATATGGCGTCAAATTTTCAGACAGGGTGTCAATAAAACAATAGGAATTGACATATTTTTTTTCTTGCCAATATTCAGGTAAAGTTACGGGGTATTTACTATTAAGGAGGCGACACCATCTGACCCACTCATTGTCATGCCGGAATCCAGACCCATTAAGCTGTCGATTAAACTCTTCAATGAAGTCTTTGGCATCATAATTTACTGCCATATCTAACTTTATGGTCGGTTTTTGAAGTTCTGCTTTGTCTATGTCAATAGCGATTTTAAAAGCTTCTCTGGCAAAACTTCGGTTATTGTAGCTGACAATTCTGGTATTTAACCGGCAGCCGATGCTTAATAAAATATCGGCATTTTGAATTATAAAGTTTGCCGCCCTTTGTCCGATGATACCTGGTCTGCCCATATAATATGGATGGGACGAGTCGATCAGATCATAACCGGCGAATGAAGAAAGAATGGGAACTTTTAGAAGTTTGGCTAGCTGCAAAAATTCCTTTTCAGCACCAGCTGACCTTATTCCATTGCCAGCCAAAATAACTGGTCTTTTGGATTTCTGTATCCGAGCCATTATCTCAGAAACTAATTTTTCAAGATTTTTTTTATTAGTTTCAAATGGATGAGTAATTTCGTTTTTATTGAACCGCCTTAAGTCGGCCGGATTTACACTAGCACTTTGTATATTCAGAGGAATATCAATCCAGACTGGACCGGGTCTCCCTGATTTCGCTAGGAAAACAGCTTTTTCAAGATGGTATCGTATTTCTTGCGGATTAGTTATGGTAACCGAATACTTGGTGATAGAACGCACCAGATCAATGGTGTTAATTTCCTGATCTCCGAGCTGACGCAAGGGCAATCCGGTGGATTGAACCATATGATTCGTATTCACCTGGCCAGAAATGTATAAAACCGGAATAGAATCAAGCATAGCCCCGATTGTTCCGGTAAGGGCGTTAGTTACACCCGGGCCAGTCGTTACGATACAGACTCCTAATCCTTTTAATCTTGCATAGGCCTCTGCTGCCATGGATGCCGCCTGCTCGTGCTGACTGCAAACATATTTAAGCTCCCGGCTTTTTCCGACAGAATCAACGATATGCATTATTCCTCCGCCAGAAATCATAAAAACATGTTCAACCCCGATTTTCTCCAAAAAAGAGACTACATAATCGGAAAGCTTCATCGGTACCCCCATGATTAATTGTTAAGGAATTATTATGTTTATATATAACCTTTTTAAATTTGTCAATATGGATTTTTTCAAAATATTGTTGTATGGTTTTTGAAGCACATATAAAAAAGGAGTGATTATGGAAAATCATCCGTTTATTTCTGGCAAAGACAGAGTTTTTTACAGCCGGGCTATCTATGGAGAAAAAGAGATTGCTGCGGTTTTGAAATGTTTGAACGAAGATTGGCTTGGTAGCGGACCCTATAGCCTTGAGTTCGAAAGAAGGGTAGCTGAAATTTTTGGCCAGAAACACGGCTTATTTCTTAATTCGGGCTCATCGTCTAATTTATTAAGTTTAAAAATGTTAGATCTACCGCCTGGCAAAGAGGTCATAACCCCGGCCTGTACCTTCTCTACGACATTAAGTCCTATCCTTGATTGCAGTTTAGCGCCTGTTTTTGTTGATGTCGAATTAGATACATATAATGTTGGACTTGATTTTGTTGAAGAAGCGATAGGTCCGAATACGGCAGCAATGATGATCCCTCATCTTCTGGGTAATCTAAATAATACAAAACATCTTCGCAAGCTTGCAGATAGGCACGGCTTAAGGTTAATAGAAGACAGCTGTGATACCGTTGGCGGACGTGTTTGCGGCGAGCCTACCGGTAAATATACCGATGCGAGTACGACCAGTTTTTATGCTTCTCATGTGATGACATGTTTAGGCGGCGGCGGTATGCTTATGTTTAAAGATGATAGGTATGTAAAGAATGTTCGTGCAATGCGTGATTGGGGAAGGGCCGCCGCCGAATATTATGATGAAAATCCAGATATCCGCTTCAATTATTTTCTGGATGATATTCAATATGACGGTAAATTCACTATTGTTGAGAGGGGATACAACTTTAAGGCCCTGGATTCGCAAGCAGCTTTTGGACTGGTTCAGCTATCAAGATTGGATGAATTCCATAGGATCCGTAAAAATAATTTCAAAATTTTGTATGATTTCTTTGCAAAATTTCCGGAACATTTTATTTTACCGCGCCAATCAGTAGAAGATAGCGACGTTAACTGGCTCGCTTTCCCGATAACCATCCAGGAAGATTCTCCAATCAAACGTATGGACATGATGCTACATTTAGAGAGTAATATGATTCAGACTCGGATCTTGTTTGCCGGGAATATTCTACGGCACCCCGCTTACCGCGATATACAACATAGAGTTTCCGGAGAGCTAAGTAACTCTGACCGGATAATGGCCAGAAGTATGCTCATCGGCTGTCATCACGGGTTGCGTCAAGAACACCTGGATTATGTTATGGATATTATCGCCGATTATGTACGAAAAATCTAAACGCTTACGGGCGTTTTTTATTGCCAAATTTAGCTATATATTATAATATTATATTCTAATAACAATGAGTACTAATAAGCCATTTTCATCTGAGGAATTTAGGTCTATTTATTCTAAGGTGCCTCGCCTTTGTGTTGAGGTAATCATTAAAACATCTGGTGGCATTGTACTTTCATTGAGAAAACTACCTTCGTGGCATGGCAAGTGGCATATTCCTGGCGGGACTGTATATTACAAAGAAAAGGTGGCGGATGCGGTAAAGAGAGTGGCAGCTGAAGAATTGGGAATCGGGGTCAGCATCCAAGAAATGTTAGGGTATATTGAGTATCCTAGCGAAGAAAAAGAATCCGGCTTTGGCTTTAGCGTGGGCTTGGCCTTTTTATGTTTAGCAGAAACCGCTCAGATGAAACCGAATGAAGATTCATCAGAAATAAAAATATTTGAATCTTTACCTAACAACATGGTCGAGGAACAATATCACTTCCTCGAATCCAAATGGGAATATATTAATGGTTAAAATTGTAAGAAGAATAAAAACCGAACTGTTTTATTTTAAGAGGCTTGTCGAGGAAGGATACGGGCCATTTTATTGGTGGGCATATTTTAAGAATAGGTTTTTTGGTAATTATTTATTTACCCGGTTGCCAGTATGTAATTATGTTGCAGACCCGGACTTTGAAATGCATACTACTTGCTCGCGACATGGCCAGGGTCTTTGGATGTTCGCTTGGATGATGCAGTCGTTTCTATATCATTCAGGATTAAAACCGATAGTTGTTATTCATGATGACAACACGATTGATAAAGCTACAGCCGACCTTATTATTAGTAAATTTCCTAACACCAAGATATTGTCTCATTTAAAAACTGCCGATTTAATATCAGCTATGCCGGATATTCCGGATATTGTTAAAAAGGCTAGAAATAATTGTCATTTTTTCATGGATAGTACTATAGACATCATTGCTTTAAGCAAGGCCAAAAGAATTATATCAACTGATTCGGACATCCTTTACTATAAACGTCCTACGGAATTGATTGATTTTGTTGAAGGTAGAACGGACAACGATGCTTTAATTATGCGGCAGATTAGCGATATTGTTACTTTTGATTTGATGGTAGACGATGATTACCTCAACAAGTATAAACTGAAAGAAAAAAATATCGTCTTGATGAACGGAGGTTATTTCACCGTGAATATGGCTAAAATTAATATTAACCAGCTGGCCGAATTCTTAGAACATACAAAAAGGCCGGTAGAAGATGGTTTCATTCAGATGGGTGCATCGGCATGCCTGTTGGGACAGCTCAACTATAAGTTTTTTGATCCGCAAAGATATGCCATCAACGGATTCTTAAACGATAAAATGGTATTGAAGCATTATACTAGTCCTCGTCGCTATGAGATGTTTGCTTATGGGATTGATAAGGCTAGAAATCAGATTAAAATAAAAAGTCGTTAAATAATGAACTTAGCGGCATGAATAAACTACTCATTACATTGCCTTGCTATAATGAAGAGCTTGTACTTGAAAAGAGTGCTAAGATTATAGTGGATTATGCCGAGAAGAATCTTTCAAATTATGGTTGGAGAATGTTGGTACTAGACAATGCATCTGAGGATAAAACATATGATATAGCCGTTGCATTAAGCGGTAGAGATGGCCGTATATTTGTTGATCAATGTTCTCAAAAGGGCAGGGGAGCGGCTTTAAGTATGGCTTGGCAGAAGTATCAGGGCTATGGCATATATTCATATATGGACATAGACTTGGCGACAGACATTAAAGATTTTAGAACTCTCTTGACTAAGATTGATGATGGCCACGACATCGCGGTCGGTTCAAGATATATTCCAGGAGCAGGCATAAATAGAAGTTTCAAGAGGGAATTTTTATCCAGGATATATAATTTTTTATTAAAAATTTTTTTTAATGTTAAATTCAAAGATGCTCAGTGTGGATTTAAGGCTTATCGTGGAGAAGTAGTTAGTAATATTATCCCACAGGTAGAGGATACCGGATGGTTTTGGGATACCGAGTCAATGATTCTAGCAGAAAGAAAAGGTTATAAAATTTGCGAGATTCCGGTTACGTGGCGGGAGGTAAGAGATGAGCTAAGGCAAAGCAAGGTGTCTCCTTTTGTTGAGGTGGTAAAACAACTAAAGAATATAGTCAGGCTTAGGATTAGACTCTGGCTTCATCATGCTTTCTAGTAAGCTATTCAAATGTCTGTGAAATGGACATCTAAGTAGCAAAATACGGACTTTTTGGATAGCTTCTAATATAATGCAACCCGATTTTTATAAAAATTATTTTTATTTTGAAAGAAATCATTGGTGGTCAAGAGTAAGGAATAACTTAATTTTTGATTTAATCAAAAATTATAATGGAGATATTAATTCCGAAATTTTTGATTATGGCTGTGGGTCTGGATATCTAGTTAAACAGTTACAAATCAAAGGCTTCAATTCTCACGGCGGAGATATCTCTGCAGAGGCGATTAATGCCGGGCGTAATGACGGAATTGCCAATTTGGCAGTATTGAACGATTACGGCATAAATCATCCGGATAATAAGTTTAATTTTGTATTAGCCATGGATGTTCTTGAGCATTTAGAAGATGAAGGCGTCGCTATTCGGGAAATTGAGAGGGCTTTAAAGCCTGGAGGAGTGGCAATAATAACCGTACCGGCCTATAAATTTCTATGGGGCATTCAGGATGATGTCTCGCACCATTTTAGAAGATATAGTATGCATGCTATCGTTAAGGCTGTTAAAGATAATTCTGGTCTGGCAGTTGTAAGAAAAACATATTTCAATGCTTTTCTTTTTCCGGCAATTGCTGTGGTTAGATTGATAAGCAGGTTTTTTAATATTAAAAATAGACAATCTGATTTTGATATGAATAGTCGAGTGGTGAATAATATCTGTTACGGCATATTCGATTCTGAAAGAAAACTTTTAGAATATCTCAATTTTCCGTTCGGGGTGTCAATATTATTGGTCGTTAAGAAAAATAATTAATAAACTTTAATATAATGAATAAAAAAGGGTTAATTTTTTTTATAATTATTGTTGCATTTTTTGTATCCAGATTTTTTGGCATAGGCCAGATGTATCATCAGGATGAATATCGCTGGGCTACGATTGCTAATCCAATTTTTGAGAATGGTACTGCGCCTCACCCGCCTTTTACAAAGTATCTTTTAAGAGTTACCGGAGATTTGTTAGGGTACGATAACCTTAGATTTGCTACCTTATTATTTGGATTTTTTAATTTACTGCTGGTATACCAAATAATCAAAAAAATCGCTCCTGGAGCTAAGGCAGCGCTTATAGGGTCATTCTTATATGTGATAAGCGTATATAGTGCCATTGCTAATCTCCAGATAGATATAGATGGCGCATTCCTTCCCTTTTTTGTTCTGCTAACCTACTATGCCTATCTGCGGATTCCGAATAGGAAAGGATTAATGTGGTCTGTAATTTTTACGGCGGGCATAATTGGCGGATTCTTGACCAAGGAAAGCTTTGTTTTATTTTTAGGGGCGTTGGCTATCGATTATTCTCTGTCGATTTATGAGTCGCAGGGATTTAATCTGAAGAAATTTACTTTAAAAATTGCTAAATTTGTTGGGCCGATAGTATTGATTGGGTTAGCTTTCTATTATTTATATTTAAGCCGTTCGGAATATATGATTGAATATCTCAGGCATTTTAATTCACTGAATTTCGGGTCTCGAGCCTATTTTGAGCTTGGTTTCAAGATACTCAAATCATTTGTATGGCTTTCACCGCTATTGCTTCTGCCGGTTATCGGAGGCATCTTTAATCGGGCATTTTTACGGAAATATAGATTTTGGTACTTATATCTGGGAGTTAACCTCATCTTTTATTTGGTTTTATTTGATTTTACAACGCTTACAGTAGAGAGGTATTTTATGTTCTGGATTATTCCATCTATAATCATATCCAGCGAAATCATCCTTAGAATGATAGATGGAATTGAATTCAGAAAAAATTATCTTAAATATATATCAGCCGGAAGTTTATTTATTGGCATTTCCTTTTTTATCTTATCTGCAACCAGCGTTGTGCTTCCGCTTAACCCGAAAGAAGCATATGTAAATCATATTAAATCCTTAGATTTTAATTTTCTTCTACCTTTAACTGGTGGTTCGGGACCGATTGGATTTTATTTTTCAGCACAATTTATATTGTGGATGTGGCTTTCGGGCATCTTTTTACTGGGAGGTGCATTATTTTTTAGAAAAGCGAGAATCTATCTGGGCATCATCTTTGTAATATTTGGTGTAGGTTATAATCTAATTTTTTTGAATGAATATTTATTCGGCACATTGTTCGGTAGTGTTCCTACGGTTGCGCGGGCTTCGGTTGATTATGTACGTGACAATCCGAATATTGGCAGTGTAATAACATATTATGATATCGGCGCCTACTATTTAAGATTGGCGGATAAATATGAAGCTCGTTTTTATACGGCTCCATCGCGTGATTATACCGTCCGAATGAATGCTTACAGGGGTTATTATATGATTGTTGATTTTCCGGCGATAGATAAACAAGGAAAATATTGGTCTTTTTTTGAGAACTGCCGATTGGAAAAGAAGTTCGTCGATAAATATGTAGAGTCATATATCTTTGACTGTAGTGATAAAACGATCAGGAAAAATACTCAATGAAGATTCTTTATCCAAGCTATACAAGATTAGAATATTCCCTTAACTCAGTTTGCATTAAGGGTTTAAGGGAAAATGGCGTAGAGGTTGTTGAATTTCGTGTTGTGGACAGGGGTTTTTCAGGTTTTGTAAAAGTGCTTTCTTTTTGCCGGAAGAATCTGAAATATGCGGATGCGATTATTGTCGGATATGATAGCCCGGCATTAGTCAGCTTTTTGAATCTTTTTTATAATAAGAAAATTATTTATAATGCCGTTCTTTCTGTGCATGAGAGGTTAATAATAGCGAGGGAGTTGGCTCCCCGTTTCTCCTTGAAAGCGGTTTATTACTGGCTGCTTGATTTTACGGCAGTTCATTCTGCTGATTTAATTATGCTTGAATCAGATCATCAGGCGGATTATTTTAATAAGATATTTAAGGTCTCAAAGAAGAAATTATATCGAAATTGGATTGGTGTTGATGAGAGCAAATTTTATTATGATCCGACAATAAAAAAACCCGAAGTTTTTACAGTTTTATTTAGAGGTGCATTAATGCCGGAGGCGGGTATTGAATATGTGATAAGAGCGGCTAAAATCTTGGAAGGCCAGAACGTAAAATTTATTTTAATGGCAGGGGGCCTTCTTTTAGAAAAAACTAAGGAACTTATAAGAGATATAGGACTCGCGAACCTGGAACACTTATTCGAGCATATGCCATACGACAAGCTTAGAGAAAAAATGCAGGCTTGCCACCTGTCGTTAGGACAGCTTTCAGACCATGTTCGTCTCGATAGGACGTTGCCGCACAAGGTCTATGAAAGCTTGGCGATGAAATTACCATATCTAACCGCTTCAAACAGTGGCATACTCGAGCTTTTGACTGCTGACAAAACATGTCTGACCTGTAGTCCTGCTGATGCCGAATCATTGGCCGATAAGATACTGTGGGCTAAAAATAATTATCAATTTGTGGAGCAGATAGCCGAAAACGGGTATCAACTGTATAAAGAAAATTTAAGATCTAGTACTCTGTCTAAAAATTTACTGGACAAAATACAGATGCTTTAATGGCATTTGTTTCTTGAGATTATTTTTGCTATCTTGTAGAGATTAATTTCAGCACGTTAAAAATAGTAAAAGAGAGGTGCAAATATGAGGGAACCGAAATTTCTGTTGATGTATTCACCCCAGCGTCACGATCCGACTCTCAGTACGGTCAAGCCGGAAGCATCTCTGGGAAATATTTATTTGGCAGCCGCTCTTCGAAATGATGGGTTCGAGGTTAGTGTTCTGGATTGTTGCCTGGGAAATGAAAGATATGAGTTGGGTCGATCTTTTAATCGACACGTTGTTCTCCCCAATGGTTTAGTTAGGGTTGGAATGGCGCCCGAAGACATTCTTAAAGAAGCTGAGCCGTATGATGTTATTGGTATTAGCTCGATTTTTACCCCCCAGACCTATATGGTCGAGGAAATAGTTCGACTCATTTCTCAAGCCTATCCCGAAAAATTGATTATCATGGGTGGAATTAATGCCCGTACGCAGATGGCCAGATTTTTTAATGCAGGTGCTCATCTGATTTGTATTTCCGAGGCGGAACGGATGATAGTCGAAATTGGCAATGTTCTTCGAAGGGGAAGCAGGGATTTTTCGGGCGTATCCGGAGTTGCTTTTATAAATAATGGGAGAATCCAGGTAAATCCGATGGGGGTTATCGAAGATAATTTAGATTTACTGCCTATTCCGGCTCGGGATTTATTGCCCAATGAGCGTATTTGGAAAATTGCTCGGCCCCATGGCGGTCTTGTTAATGTTGGCGATCTTAATAAACCTCATCCCTATGTTTCAATAATGACTTCTAGGGGCTGTCCATATGTGTGTACTTTCTGTCATATTTCTGGAGAACAAAAAGATTCAGATGCGGGATATATCGGTAAATTCAGATTTCAATCCGAACAACGCGTAGAAAGGGAAGTTATAACAATTAAAGAATTGGGAGCAGAATATATTTATATTGAAGACGATTCATTATTGGCTAAGAAGAAGAGAGCAATGAATATTTTTAGAATGCTTATCAAATATGGTTTTAGACTTGGTGATGTGAATGGCGTTAATTTATCTCATCTTCACAAAAATGAGGGGGGTAAAATAGTAGTCGATGATGAAATGCTTGAAACTATGGCTGAGGCTGGTTTTGAGCGGCTTTCATTTCCGGTTGAATCCGGCTCCCAGCGTATTATTAATAAATGGGCTTCCGGCAAGATTAGCCATGAAAGATATGATATATCTGCATTGATAAAAAAAGCGAATTTGCTGGGTATCACCGTTTCCAGCTGTTATTTGATCGGTTATCCGGATGAGACATATGAAGAATTGGCTCAAACCATTATTATCGCTAAAAAACATCTGGATGCTGGTTCTGCATATGTAAATTTTACTATGGTAACACCATTTCCTGGTACAGCTTTGTATGACTATGTTGTTCAGAAGGGTATGCTCTTACCGGGTATTGATATTGCCGACTTGAACTGGATGCAGCCATCGATGAGAACTATCATTGATCCTTTCTACCTGACATTTATTTCAAGAAAAGCATACGAATTTATTAATAGGCCGGAAAGGCTTTCAATAGTACGTTCAATGGCACCGAGTATTGATTGAGTTGGGATGCCCTCTATGCAATAGGGGGTTTTTATTTGACTAATTCTTTGTAGATCTCCAGATATTGATCCGTCATTTTTTCAATACTAAAACCAGCACGTATTTTATTAATAGAATATTGCCTCATCTTTTCTAACTCTTGAGGCGATAGGTTTAATAAGTAGCTTATACCCGATTTTAGGTCGTCTGCATTTTTATACTCGGCGATATATCCGTTTATTTTGTGTTCTATCAGTTCAGGTATGCCGCCGGTTTTAAAACTAACAACAGGTAGTCCGCAGGCCATTGCTTCAAGAATGACCAATGGGCAGTTGTCGGCTATCGATGGGTAAAGGAGCATGTCAGCGGCCGAATAATACTTTGCAAGAGTAGCTTTATCGGTTATAAAACCGGCCGTTTTAACGTTTTCTTCATCTAAGCCTATATTACCTCCCAGAACCACGAAAAAGGCCCTAGAATTGCCTCTAAACGCCTTTATAGCCTCTTGGGCATAGTTCCCACCCTTCCAAGGGTTGGAAGTCCCTCCTTTGGCTACAATGAGGACTATATGCTTGTTATAGGGTAGGGCTAGGTCTTGGCGTGATTTGTCTTTATTCTGAGGAAAGAATATCGAAGTATCGATGCCGTTATAAATTACTGACAGGGGTTTATCTTTAAGAATGCTCTGTTTAACTTTTCCGGCTAGCCATTTTGAAGGTGTAATAATCTGAAATTTTGATTCTAGGTAAATATTTCTTTTTCTTTTTTCCAGATATTTTTCGTTATGCCAAGCAATCGGCGGGAAAATATCTAAACTTGGGCAGGCAAAAAATCCGTTATCTTGCATGGCACTATCGAAAGCATGGGCACAGTGGGCGGTAATCGGCCACATGTCATGAAGTGTCCAAACAACTGGTTTGAATTGTGAAATTTTTTTTAAAGTCCCAAGATTAAAATAATAGCTATGAAGATTATGGCAATGAACGACATCGGCTCGTTTAAATTCAGGAGTTTTTAAAATATGGTCTGAAGAAAAAAAATCTATATCATTAGCAAGCCAATAAGCAAGTTTTCTACGCACTTTGCCGGAGAATGAACGAACATCGTTAAGGAGTTTAATATTTTTTTCTTCAGAATATTTTCTACCAACAAACATTGAGGTTTGATGACCTCTTCTTTCCAGTTCTTCTTTGAGCGAATAGGCTATTTTTGCCGCCCCGCCTCTTAAGTCGACGGTGTTTATTTGAAGGATATTCATTCCGTTAGAAGTAATGCAAAATATGTATTATCACTGTTTTTTGTAAAAGTCGCTGATATTTTTACATACGGTCTTTATATCCGAATCTTTGAGAAAAGATGATGATGGCAACCATAAACCGTGCTGACTGACATAGGTTGCTACGGGGAAATTACCTTTTATATGGTTGTAAATTGGCTGGGAATGTATAGCCGGATAAAACAATCTTGAGCCGATACCTTGTTCTTTAAGATGAGCTTGAAGGATTTTGGGGTTTGGGACTAGCGTCTCAATGAACCAGGGCGAGGTTTCATTTGAAGTATTGATGAATCTAACTTGGCCAATGTTATTAAGATGTTTTTGATATAGGGTTAGCATGTTTTTCTTGCGTTCTGCCCGGGCTGGCAGTTTTTTCATCTGTTCAATGCCAAGTACCGCTTGGAGGTCAGTGAACTTGAAATTCCAGCCAATGGTATCATGATGGTCAACACCTGGGCTTATCCGTCCAAAATCCTTAATCTTTTCAACTTTTTCATATTCCGATCTAGAATCGGTTATCAGTGCGCCTCCTTGTCCGGTGGTAATAATTTTAGGAACGCTGAAAGAGAAACTGCCAATCTTGCCGTAACGTCCGAGATGCTTCCCGTCATGGAATGAACCGAGCGATTGAGCGGCGTCTTCGATTAAATGGATATCGTTTTTACGGCAGATTGATCTCAATTCCCGGAGTTTACCGGCTCGGCCGTTTATTGAAACATGGATAATTGCTTTTGTTTTTGGAGTTATGGCTCTTGAAACAAGTTTTGGATTGAGGCACAAACTTTCATCAACATCAACTAAGACTGGTTTGGCTCCGGCCATTTTTACGGCATTGGGCGTTGCAATCATAGTATAGTCCGGAACGATAACTTCGTCGCCATCTCCGATATCAAATGCCCAAAGGGCGATAACTAGGCTGATAGTGCCGTTTGGAAGAACGCTACAATATCTGGCGCCAGTATAATCGCATATCGTTTTTTCGAATTCTTCCGTTTTTTTAAATTCCATTAACCATCCGCCAGAATTCAAATACTTAAGGATTGCTCTTTTCTCCTCTTCACCATACCGCGGCTCCATCTGGTTTATAAATTTTATTGATTTCACAATAGAACCTTATCCTCAATGAACGGGCCGTTTTTCAGCTCTATCATTTCGGAATTGTCTAAAATATGTATGCCATAACCGCCATCCACCAGAAGCAAAAGATCACCGGTTTTCATAATAATTTTTTTGAACATTTTTTTATCCGGCCCATAAAGATCAATTTTGATTTTACCCTTCTTAACGATTAAACATTCCTGCATTTTATCAGTACGTCTTTTCTTAGGTTCATGAGTGTGGGCCAAAAGATACTTCCCTTTAGGATGTTTTAAGGTTACTAATTGCAGGGGCTCACTGCCTTTGGTTTGAGGAATACTTCCTTTTGGAAAATGTCCCAGAAATATAGCTACTAATTTATTTTTATATTTTATATCCATTGAGTAGGGCGAATTATATTCGATTAACTTTAATTTTATGATCGGATTTGTTTACATTATTAAAATCGTGCTCGGTCATTAATTTGGCTAGTGTTTGAAAGTTAACCTTTGGCTTCCAGCCCAATATCTTCTTCGCTTTCGAGGCATCGCCTAGTAGAAGATCCACCTCGGTCGGTCTGAATAAAATTTTATCAACGCGAACTAAAATTTTGCTTGTATTTTTGTCATAGCCGATTTCGTTGACACCTTTTCCACGCCATATAATATTGTATCCTAGATTCTTTCCGACTTCTTCTACAAATTCTCTCACTGTATGTGTTTTACCCGTAGCTATCAAAAAATCATCCGGTTCTTTGTGCTGTAGTATTTTCCAGATTGCTTCCACGTAATCCTTGGCATAACCCCAATCCCTTTTGGAATCAAGATTACCGAGGCTAAGAACATCTTGCAATCCAAGCTTAATCCGCGATAAACCGATGGTAATTTTTCTTGTAACAAATGTCTCTCCGCGACGTTCACTTTCGTGGTTGAACAATATGCCGTTTGAAGCAAATAAACCATATGCGTTGCGGTGAATCTTTGTCATCCAATAAGCGAGGGCTTTTGATATACCGTAGGGAGATTGCGGATTGAACGGCGTGGTTTCTTTCTGAGGTGTTTCAAGAACCTTACCAAACATTTCACTGGATGAAGCCTGATAAAATTTGGTCTTAATGCCGGTATCCTTGATTGCGTCAAGTAGGCGCAAGGCTCCAAGTCCGGTAACATTGGCCGTATACTCGGGAAGCTGAAAACTGACACCGACATGGCTCTGGGCACCGAGATTATAGATTTCGTCAGGGTTTATCTTTTCTAACACGCGGCTTAAGTTGGAACTGTCGCTCAAATCTCCGAAAACCGTAGTGAAGGCAGGGTAGTCCGGATGGTCATATAAATGATCGATTCTAGCCGTGTTAAAGGTACTTGCTCGGCGTTGAAGGCCGTAAACTTTATAGCCTTTCTTAAGCAAAAGCTCGGATAGATAAGATCCGTCTTGACCTGTTACTCCCGTAATTAAAGCCGTCTTTTGTTTCATTACGTTAGGATATAGCTCAATGCCTAATTATTATTTAATATATTAAAAAAATCAACCCTGAATTTAAGCTTTGCATATTTATAGTTTTATGCTTGATTCTTGGTTAAAAAATCCTTAAAAATCCGCACCGAAGCGTTACTTTCTAAAATATTTTAACAATGAATAGGCATGAGGCCACTCAGCTTTGAGAAATGAGCCGGCGGCTATTTTTTTATAGGATTCGTAGATATTTAGTATTTTCTGTGATTGAACCGGATCCAGTTCTTCTTTTTTTATATATTGCCGAACTAATTTTTTGTGTATTTTCAGTGCTTTCATCAGCGCCATTAAGCCGGAAGGCCTCCGATTAAGGGTATCAACCAGCAGGCCGGCATCGGTTTCGTTAAGGTTCATATATTTATTAATATTATCCCGGCTTATTCTAAGGGAGGTATCTAATTGTATGTTTCTTGTTTCTGAAACTCCGGTTATCGACTGCGAGTGGCGGCGATATCTTATTAAAACTTCGGGCATATTTATGATGCGATAACCATTATTAATTAATTTAGAATAAAGGTGGTAATCTTCGGCATGGGGGTATTCCGGATCATAACAGCCTAATTTTTTTATGATATCCGTTTTGTAAAATATCGTAGAGTGAACAAATGGATTGCGGAACATCATTTTATATCTGATGATATCAAAGTTCTCGTCCGGGCGTTTATTCCCGATAACACGATCACTGCCATCGATAATCTCTGCTCCCGCCCCGATTAGGGTTATGTCCGGATGTTTGAGGATGTGGTTATATTGAATTTCTAATCGATGGGGCAAGGCCGCGTCATCACCATCCAGTTCTGCAATATATGCACCTCTCGCTCTTTCGATTGCCTTATTTCGCGTTGCTATATTGTTAATATTCGTTGAATTTCTGATGTATATAATGCGCGAATCTTGAGCTGCATATTTTTCTATGATCGAAGGTGTTTTGTCGGTTGAAAAATCGTCAATAATAATAAATTCAAAATTTTTAAAAGTTTGATCAAGTATGCTGGGGATAGATTCATCTAAAAACTTTTCCGCATTGTACGCAGGCATTATTACCGTGATGGGAATAGTATTGTTTGCTGTCATCAGATTGAATTGAGGTTCAAAAGAGAGCTCACTTTGTCCAAAATTTTTCTGTATTTATCGGTATTTTTTATAAGCGATCCTTTGCCGTCAGCAATTCCGATTATTTGAGATGGCTTGTTAATATCATCAACGATGACCTCGCCATTCCTTCCGAGCAAGCCCAGAGATGCCAGATGAATATCTCCGATTTTTTTATCAGTTAGCGTTCTTCTTCCGATTGATTTACTGTAGTGCAGTCTGGTTTCAATCAGCGCCGAAAAATATTTTTTTTGAACAATGGATATATCAGCACGATAAATATTGTGGTTATTGCTGTTGCTGAGATTTTTTGAAAAACATCCTTTCCCAACATCAATAAGAACAGGGGATTTGCCTCCTTTAAAATGGGCTAGGTGCTTTTTATCGACCAGATTCTGACTGGTGGCTGTGGCGATGATTGCATCTGCATTTCTGCAGGCGCCGGTAATATTATTACTTAATTTAATCGTGGCCGGTGTATACTTTGATTTTATTTGATTGAGTCCGGCAACGATCTTTTTGAGGTTTTTACTGTCGCGGCGGTAAACTTTTACATGAGCGCCCCTCTCGACAAGCTTAAGGGCAATCTTTGAACCTAAATTGCCGCAGCCGATAATGGCCACATTGCTTCCGTATACGCTATGGATAAGCTGGCTTAGCATAAAGTCAACTGTTTCCGCTGCCAAATCATTTCCTTTATAGGTAATGATAGTCGATTTAGATATTATTTTGCGCGTTGCTGTCTCAATGTTGTTATCTTGGTCATTATCGCGAATATTTTTTTTAATCTTACTCTCGGCATCTATAAAAATATAATCCACTTGACCGTCGACCATGGCTGCGATTTTTTTAGCGATGTCATAGCTGTTAACTATGACGCCTCCGTAGATAATCCGGTCAGTTATTCTTATGGGGATAGGATAGAAGGAGGAAGGTTTGAAAACATTAGCAGTGTTTCCAATGACAAAACCAGTTATCCTGTTAACTGATTCTGAATTAATCCTATGCAATATTTTTTTAATAGTATTTGTCATTTGGGCGGGTTGGATATCGGTGCATTTAATTTCTTTCCCAATTTTCCCAGACGAATGGGTATTGGTAGGTGATATGGTGAGATAAGCTGAGTTTTTTCTGGATATTTTTCATTCTTTCTTCTGCCTCCGGAACAAAGCTATGGAATTGTATCTGAAGATTTTTAATGTTTTTTATCAGGTCGGCGGCAATCAGGTGTTCCAGCAGGGGATATTCGGAGCCTTCTATATTGATTTTCATTAAGTCAACGGTATTAATGGAGTTTTCTTTGAAGAAGTCGCTAGCTTTTTTTACATCAGCCTCTTGCTTTGGATGTCCCAAGGTAAAGAATGAAGAAGAGTTGTTGTCGATGGATATTTTTAGGGTCGCAGTTTTGTCTAGAAGTCCGAAAGGATAAACTCGTATATCCGGATTTTGTTCGAACCTTTTTGCTATTGCTTCGTGATATGCTTTAACGGGCTCGAAAATATAAATTGAACAGCAATATTTTGAATAAATATCGCTTGACCACTGGCCCTCGTAACCCCCCACATCTAAGACGACAGAATTTTTATCTAAATAATAGTTCAAGCTAAGGGTTTGATCCCCGTTTATTTCACGCCATTTATTAACGGGACTTTTGTTTTTATTCTCATATAATATACGGGCTAGTTTTGTACTTATAGAGGCAATTTTCAGCAGTACTTTATGTGAGATCCAGAATGGATTAGCCCTAAATTTTATAATTTTGTTTATCATTTTTCGTCTATTATTTAGATTTTTATCCATTCAGAAGGAATCAACCCCCCCGCATTCATACCCGGGTCAGTAAACCATTTTTGGGGAGCAATAACAATTTTGTCCGGATTGCCGTTGAGCCACGCTCCCCACCAGCTGAAGGTGCTATTGGCAATGATATCGTGTTTGCATTCCCGCATCAGCATAAGTTCCTGGCAGTCGGTTAAATTTCCGTCGGTAACAAAAACAGCCGGATGATTAAACGGTATATTTTTTTTCACCCATTCTATATCATCTGAAAAAATATAAAACGCCGGTGAGGAAATTTTATCTGCTATTAGCGTTTCTGCCCTTAGATAATAGTCTGGTGTGCACGTCGCAAATATGCGTAGATTTTTATCCCACATATAATCTCCGCGTCGGATATGAACCGCAACCGAGTCAGAGCTTTTTATTTTGTCTAAAATTTCTCTGTACCTGCCGTCCGCCGGTTCTTTAAGCGTAACGTCAAGGCGGATTGTATCCTTGATAGTGTCGAAATATTTCTCACTTTGCCAGTATCCCGAGAGGTAGGCATTCTTAGGAGCATTAATAACCGAGGGATTAAATTCATAGGCATCTTCATAAAAAACAGAGTTTTTATAATCTGTATTAATGAAATTCAGGCGGTTAAGAATCTTTATTTTCATAATTTGTTTTTTCGTTGCAACCGTTCCAGCCATGTTGAAGCGGGATATATAAGATAAAATAAACTGCTGGCGGTCTCGGTTCTGTCCTGAGACATCGAATAGTAATTCGGTATTGCGCTCAAGAGACAAACGTCTGGCCACGGAATATTGGAATAAATTATTACCCAAACCAAGGGTTAACGCGACGATGATCATTTATTTAGTTAATTTACGGTTTATTAAGTCGTCAAAATTTACAAACGGGAATACGTCCAAAAAGCTATCCGGAGTAGCATTTACTATTCTGACGTCGGGATAATTTTTTCTCACCTTTTCGTAGAAGAGGCGATAGCTCTTAAATAATTGCAGGATTGATGCCATGGCATTTTCATAGGTTGGACGGCTGCCTAGCCCCTTTTTTAGGGAGAATTTCTTCATGGATTCGGGATTGAAATAGGTGCCGGTTCGCTTTAACTCATCGGGAAAATCATCTGCGCTGTGTTCTATGTTGGCACCGATCGGCTTGCTCAGAAAACCGTGTTCGCAGCCGATGAGAATAATATCGCTAAAACCCATGTAAACAGCGGTCATGAGGCACATAAGGGCAGAATTCTTCGGATGGGGAATATAGCGGACTAGTTCTATATTGAACGGCAGTTTGTTTGTAAAAATTCCTTGTGTCCCGACATAATATACGGGATGTTTCTTAAATAGGCTATATTTTTCCATGAAGGGTTTTGCTCCAATATTTGTTATTACAGTTGTACTTACGGGTATAGTTTCGCTTTTTAGTTTGAATTGATTAGTAAAATATTCTGCTTCCCCGTCTGTATAATAGACTGAGTCGGATATAATATAAAATTTAGGATTGAGTATCTGGAATCTCGGATTCTTGTCGAATTCATTGCATACAAAAGTATACTCATTCTGCAATTGAGCAAAATCAATATCCGAGATTGACGGACCGGAGCCGACAACAAAACATCGTTTACCGAGGTACTTATCCTTAATAGCGAGATTGCCCGATAAAATTTTCCGGTCGCGGATGCTGTAAAACTTTGGTGCAATATAATTTTGGTACGGATATTTAAGTATGCGGTTAAATTTTTTAATCATAACGTGGATTACCTTTTTTCAATTAAAGAATAATATTTAAGATTCCCAACCTGTTCGTCGATTGTCGGGAGATCATGCCTATTCCCCAAAAATGATTCTACCTGACGATATATCCCGGGCTTGAATTCAATATCTAGCTTGTCATCTAGGGGAACATCTTCTATATTCATTGAGCCGTATTTTTGTATTTGTAATTTTTCAAGTGGCCGAAATATGAGCTTACTTTTGGGGGTCATTATCTCTAGGCCCCATCGGCCGGCCGATTCCCAATTTGCATGATAAGAGAATAGGGCATAATTATCGGAGATACCAGCTCCTACATAAATCGATCCGCTAGGATGCCATTTTAGACCACCCCGTTTTTTATACGGGGTTATCTTAGATGGCTTGCCACCCAAGAAAAATGCCATATCAATAACATGGGTAGAATTATGCAGAAACCACCCTCTTTTTATCTTATTGGGTTTGTTCAGTGCTTCTATAATACTGCTCCTCTCTGTGAAATCGAAATAAAAAGATTTCACCCCGCCGTCTTTTTTGATTATTTCATCAGCTTTAAGGGTTGAGGCATAAAATCTTCGGTTATAGGCGACAAAAACATCTGTTTTAAATTTTTTTGCGGATTTTAGCGTAAGCTTAAGATCGGCATTATCGAGGCCGCCCGGTTTTTCAACTAAAATATTTTTGCATCCGGCGCTGATTAGTTCTCTAGTAGTGATACCCAACTGATCACCGGTCACGGTGACGATTGCCCATTCTGGAACCTGATTATTTTCGAGCCAGTTATTCAATCCCCCGCTTTTACAATCAATTCCTGTTTCATTTTTAAAATCAGTTGCTGATTTTTCAGATCTTCCGACAACAACAAAAGATAGGCTCATATTCTTGAGGACTTTGGCATATTCCTTTCCCATGTATCCGGCTCCGGCCAATAAAATTTTGTGCTGGATAGGCATAAAAGATTAACTAAAATATATGTTTTTATATCACAATTTTCTACCCATCGCTATATTGACTTTCATTCTGGTTCTTATATAATAGCTACTAGCTTTTTGAAAATCCAGCGGAGGACTGACTGTGAAAACTGTCCTAGCGGTCTGTAAGAATGTCGGTGGGGCAAATGCTTTATTGCCGGTGATGGATTTATTGAAAGCAAATTATCGGATTCGATGGATTGTTCAAGATGACGGCAGGGCAAAGGATGTTTTAAAAAGCCTTGGTTATGAATTCGATCTATTCTTGTCTGTGGAACGAGTATATAAAGAAGATATTATTGCTATTGTATCTGGTATGTGTGCTACGGTTGGACAGGCTTTATCCCGGCATTTTAAAGGTTTATATCCGGTTATAACAATCCAAGATCAATGGGGAGCTTATCTTGGTGATGTTTGGAGCGATCCGGAACATAGGCCAGATTATATTCTAGTAAATGATCAGCTTGACAAGGATATTGTTTTAAAAACCTGGTTTCCCTATGAATCCAAGAAGGTTGTTATTACTGGTTATCCAGCTCTCGATAAATATGCAAATCTGGATGTCCAGAGTGTCCGTAAGAGGGTAAAAAATGTGTTGTCCATAAAAGATAATAGGCCAGTAGTTTTGTTTACCGGACAATGGTGGCACACGGGACATGCTATCGGTGAGCTGGTAAAAGCGCTAAATGAAATCAAGTTAGATGTTTATCTGATTGCCCGACCTCATCCGGCCATGAAAGATAATGCGTCAGAGGAAATTCCGCTTTGGGATCGGGCCCTTACCGAATTTCATTCTGGAACACTGATAGATTCTTCTTGTTGTGATACTTTCGATATTATTACCGCATCTGATTTAGTAATTTCGATGTATTCAGCTACTTTACAAGAGGCGGCGACCATCAAAATACCTAATATTGCAATCCTTTATCTGAATCAGGGAATGAAAAAATATATAGAAGTGACAAGAATGGATAATTATCCAATGGTTTCTCTGGGCTGTACCGCTAAAGCAGGCAACTATGAAGAGTTAGTCCGGTTGCTTAAAACGGCCTTGACCTCAGATCTTGGCCTTCGTCCGGCTCAGGAGGAGGCATTCAGCCTTGACGGAAAAAATGCACTTAGAGCTGCAGATTTTATTTCTAGCCTTGTAACATAGCACTTGCTATGTTTTTTGTTAGGGGATGGGGCTATTAGGTGAATGGATATAGAGTATATTTCTTTTTTGAGTTTTTATTCAAAAAAGAAAGCAGGGGTTCAAGCATACCTAGGTGGATTTTTTTGGATTCGCTATATGGAACCAGATCGCACTTGCCGGTGGTAAGGATTTTTTCGGTCAAAATCGTCGTCAGCTGGCTTTGAGGGGGAATTGGTGTTTCTATCTCTTCCCAGACCCAGCCATTATCAGCTCTTGCCATCCAGCCCTTTCCTTCGGATTGCCGTCCAATGTATCGGGCGCTATCGGTGTGAATTTCCAGCATAATAGGAGCATCGCCTTCGGGATAACAAGTGAGGCTTAAATTGCTTCCGTTTTTAAAATTAGCAACTAAGGTGCCGTTAAGCTCCAAAAACCTGCTTCTTTTACTCGGAACCGGCCTAGGATCTAAACCGGAAGTATCGATCTCAAATTTGGTTGTGCCGGAAATGTGAGCTACGTGGTCCAGGAAGTGTATAGCGTTCGACATAAGGCCGTATTTACTTCCAGTAACAATGTATGAAATTCTTTTATTTTTGAAATATTTCTCTATTTTTTGATATATCGGCGTCATTCTTCTGGCACAATTAACCCATGCAGCTGTTTTTGATTTATGAATCAATCTTCCCATAACTTCATAATCAGACTTTTTATTGAACAATATTTTTTCAAGAACTAAATATTTTACTGGGGAGGATTTTAATAATTCTGCAGTTACTTTTGCCCTGATATCGGAGCAGGTTGCAACGATAGCCAGATCTATTGGTTTGGGATTCTTTATAATTTTTGTAGTGTAGTTTATCTTATGTTTGGATTGGCCCGCCGGCATACTGTCGTATCTTTCGCGAGCAGTTTTTAGGGATTCGGGATCTGCATCGATAACCGTGATGGACAACGGTAAAACAACCCCTTTTAAGGCTTGAAGATGTCTAGAGCCGATTTGTCCGGCTCCGACAATAAAAATAGACGATCTTTCTTTTAGCACTTAAACAATATTATAAATGTCGCGAGTATTGATTTTTTTGGAAGATGAGTATTCGCGTATGGAGCGAGCCGGCTTAAACTCCGGATAATTACCATATGACGGGTTAAAACCCGGAACAAATATAGGCGGTTTTGGGAATAATATAAACATGCTTCTGCTCTCGAATATTGCCCCGTAATCTTCCATGGGCGTCAACAGGTCTTCATGTATCTTTTCTCCGGGGCGAGAGTTGGTAAATTTTATCTTTATATCCTTCTCTTTGTGATATTTTTTTAGGAACATTTTAGCCAGATCGGTAATTTTTATAGATGGCATCTTTAAGATGAATATCTCTCCGCCGCGGGTTAATTCAGCAGCTTTAAGGGTAAGACCGACGGCTTGGCTGATTGACATCATGAATCTTGTCATATTTCGGTGGGTTACATTTATATGGCCATGCTGCAATGCCTGCTCTTTCCATATGGGAAGTACGGATGAGGTAGCCCATGCAACATTTCCGAAACGAACGCAGGAAAACATAGTTCTGCCGCCTGAAAAAAAGTTTGTATTAGTAAACAACTTCTCCATCATCAGCTTTGAGGTCCCCATTACATTAGTAGGATTTGCAGCCTTATCCGTAGATATTCCAATGACCTTCTTTACATTATGGCGGAGGGCTGTATCGATTATATTCTGTGAACCGATAATATTAGTTTTTACCGCCTCAAAAGGATTGTATTCACATATTGGAACATGTTTTAATGCGGCAGCATGGAAAATAATGTCAACGTTTTGGAACGCCAGATCGAGCCTGTCTTTGTCGCGTATATCGCCGATAAAAAGGCGAAGGTTGGCGGGATGGTTTAGTTTTTCAAGAAGGTCATACTGTTTGGAATCATTGCGCGACAAAACTCTTACTTGCTTTGGTTGGAAGGTTAAAAGCTGGGTTACTATTTCAGAACCTATGGAGCCGGTTCCTCCTGTAACGAGTATTATTTTGTCTTTGAATATACTATCCATCCCGTTAGAAGTCGTTGCTGTGCAGCTATGGAACTACCGTATTGTGCACAGAACAACCTTTGTTAATAATCTATACTAAATTTGTTTAACCCGTTAGGGTGACTTCTAACGGGATCCATTAATTTTGTTATTTACGGCATTAATGAGTGTTTTGACTATATAATAAATGTCGTTTTTCTTCAATCCTATATAGAAGGGGAGAGCAATAGACGATCTGCTGACTTCTTCCGTGATCGGGAAATCTCCTTTTTTATATCCGAATTTATTCCTGTAAAAACTGAATAGATGTATCGCGGGAAGATATGGCTTAGTAGCAATACCCTCTTTGTCCATAGCTAGCATGATTTTATCCCGTATAGATTCAAATTTAATATTTTTAATTTTAACAACATATACAAACCAAGAGTGATTATTGAGTTCGTGGGTATGCGGGGTCTGGATTAGTTCGGCATATTCTTTTAAATATTTACTATATAAATTGGCAATTTTTCTCCTCTCGCTAATCATGTAATCTAACTTTTTTAGCTGGGTTATCCCAATGGCAGCGCTTATCTCATTCATTCTATAGTTGTAGCCGAGCCTTTGGTGGTCAAGCCATTGCATATTATCGGAACGACCCTGATTTCTTAAACTATTTATTAGCCTATAGGTCTGCTTGCTATTTGTAACTACCATCCCGCCTTCGCCGGTGGTCATCTGCTTATTCGGATAGAAAGCAAATACTGCACTTTCTCCAAAAGTCCCGACCCTAGTATCTTTATGAGAGGCGCATATTGATTCGCACGCATCCTCAATGATTTTAAGGTTGTATTTTTTTGCTATTTTTTTTATGGAACTCATGTCTGCTGACTGGCCAAAAATATGCACTACAAGTATGGCTTTTGTTTTTTTATTTATAACCTTTTCTATTTTTTTCGGGTCCATATTATAGGTCAGGGGATCTATGTCGACAAAGATGGGCTTAGCCCCTACATATAAGATACAGTTTGCCGAGGCAATAAAAGAGAAGGGGGATGTGATTACCTCGTCTCCTTGTTGCATTCCGGCTGCAATCATGGCCAGGTGTAAGCCTGCTGTCCCGCTTGAAACCGAGCAGGCATATTGTGTGCCGATTTTCTTGGCAAACTTTTCTTCAAATTCTTTGTGTTTTGGACCCAAACTTAAATTACCGGAATCTAAAACTTTCAGAACAAGTTTCTTGTCGGCTTCTGTAATATGTGGTTTTGCGATTGGGTATCGTTTCACTGCAATTTAAAAGTCCCAAAAAAATGGGACTATGTTATTTTCCTTAAGACCTTTGCGGGACAGCCAACAGCTATAACATTATCAGGTATGTTTTTATTGACAAAACTATGGGCGCCGACAACAGCATTCTTGCCGATTGTTACACCAGGCATAACGGTGCTATGTGAACCTAGGCGGCAGTTTTCTTTTAATACGACTTTTCCACCTTTGTCATCGATAGTGGATACAGAATAGATAGCGCAATGCGAACCTATCTGAACATCTCGCTCAATAACAACCCCATTCAGGGCATTAATATAGCAGAATGCGCCTATATCGGTATCTTTGCCCAAGGTAAGATTTTTAGGATGTTGAACCATCCAATTCCATTGGGTTAATTTGCCGTGTCTCATTGCCGGCCTCTTCCACTTTTTAAATCGTTTTCCTGCCATATCGGTACTCCTAGTAGGTTATCTGTTTTGTTAATAATCTGATACAGATATTAACATTTTTTAAGATTGTAACAACCTATCTTATTTATGGTTGATTATTTGATCTCTCTAATTAAGGTGAAGGCTTCGGCTAATTTAAAACCAACCTCTGCCCCTCTTTTTTTAGCCAGGATTTCTAAAAATTTCAAAGAACGGGGATGGGGATATGGTCTTAATTCGCTTTTATAGCTCTTCATTGCTGCTAGCTTCGTCTTAAATGTTCTGGTTATATCTACATAAGTATTGGGTAAAAATGGTGTTAAGGGTTGTCCCCATTCCGTTTCTGATGGAGTTTCGTAGGAAAGAATCTTTTTTATTCTATGGTCTTGGCTATAAGGTCGGGCAACGACTAAGGATGCCTCAAAGACTAAGCGATGATCTTTGTTGAGATCGCCTAGGTGGGGAATATAAAGAATATCCGGCTTTGTTTTTTTTACAACGTCAGATATGCTATCGGCTAGTTGATGGTGGGGTAGGACATTTAATTTAACTGTGGGGAGGTTTAAGAAATATGTTTTTTTAATATCCAAGGCAGCATTAGCCTCCTTTATTTCTAGTAGGCGATTTTTTCTAAATTTATCAGACCAACGCGGAGGATAGGTAGTGGTAACTATGCAAAGAAAGACCCTATCTCTCTGGCTAGTATGTTTTGCAATAGTACCTCCGCAACCAAGTATTTCATCATCAGGATGAGGGGCGATTACTAAAACTTTGTTCATTGGTTTAGTAGGTTAGTTTTTTTAATAATAATTCCCGGTTTATTTTATGATTGGCTAAGATTTGGGCAATTTTGGCGCCGGTTCGACCCTGACCGTAGATATTTTTAGTTTTAGCCATAATTTTTTTTCGGAATTGCTTGTTGAATGCGATCTTCAGGATATTATTCTTTATAGCTGATTCATTATGCTTTAAGAGCAAAATATTACCGGTATTAATTCTTCCCTTTTGTCTTTCCCCGATATTGATAACTGGTAATTTTACAAAAGAAGATTCTAGGAAACCGCAACTAGAATTACCGACCAGACAAGTAGCTTGTTTTAGTAAGTTGACGAAAGCTAATCTCTCTAGATTTCTAAATATTTTAATTTGGGGCAGACCCCTGTATTCGTTAATGGCATTTATTATTTCAATCCCGCCAGGATCAGTATTGGGATAAATCACTATAGCTTTTAATCCTGTCTTCTTGACTGCTTCCATGGTTATTTTCATCTGTTCATAAGCTTGATCTGCTTCCAGAGAATGAGAGTGTTGTAGAACTACGATAAATGGACCGTGGTCGATATCGAATTCAAGCAACGACGAGAGTTTTTTCCTGCTGAGGCGAGGTGTAGTTCTGATTCTGTCTAATGCCGGGTTGCCCACCCAGAAAACTCTAGAAGGCTCTTCACCCATTCTGATCAATCGTTCTCTATGTATTTTGGCGGTTGTGAAGTGAATATGGGCTAGTTTAGAAACAGCATGACGTATGGGATCATCCGCGTTGCCGTAAGCCGAATCTCCGCCAGCGACATGGGCCATTGGTATTTTCATGTAGTTAGCCGCAATAGCTGCCGCCATGGGTTCTTCCCTGTCTCCTATGGTTAATAAAAAATCCGGTCTCACTCTTTCTATTGTCTGTACTAAACCAATAGTTAAAATACCCAAACCTTTGGCTCTTGTAGCGTCTGAGTTATTGCTGAGCAGATTGTCTATTCTTTCTACGATTTTAAATCCGTCTTTAGCGACATAGTCTACGGAGTTTTGGTGCCATGCAGATAGGTGCCCTCCGCTTACTGCTAGTTCTACCGATAGCTGCGGATGTTCTTTTATGGCCTTTAATATCGGGTAAAGAACATCATAGTCTGATCGTATTCCAGTTAAGGCTAGGACTAATCTTTTATTTTTTTTAGTCATTAGGCTGTTTATTATTTTAATAAATCCCAGTTAAGAAGTTGGTCTTTGCGGATTTTATCTTTAGTTCTTCGGCCTATTATTTTGTTCAAAAATTTAGGCTTAATTCCTGTGCCCGGCCTTTTGATAGCGATGTCGTCATGGGTCAGTTTCTTTCCGGGAACAATATCGTGGGCCGCAACAAGGCTCTTGCGTGCAATTTCGGAAATTTTTTTTTCGCTGGCGAACGGCACTTTTTTACCAGTACCCAAGGCCGATTCTACATGTCTTACCGATAAGACTAATTGTCCGAGTTCGTCAGGTTCGAGTGATGCAAAGTGATCTGGTCCGGGCATTCTGCGATCAAGCGTAAAATGTTTTTCAATTAATCTTGTACCTAGGGCTACGGAAGCTACTGCTACTTCGATACCGATTGTATGCTCCGAAAAACCGATAGGAATGTTTTTTAGCCCTTTTTGAAGGGTAGTGATGACCCTGATGTTCGATTCTTTGTAGGGTGTCGGATAATTAGTGGTACAATGCAGGACAATCAATTTATTATTTCCAGCTTTTTGAATTGTTCGAACCGATTCCTTTATTTCCGGCAGAGCTGACATTCCGGTCGAGAGAATAATAGGCAAATTCCACTTGGCTATTTCGGCAAGGTAGGGGATATTTTCAGTATCGGTTGAGCTGACTTTGATTGCTTTTATTCCGAGTTTTTTAAGGAAGACAGCATCATCAAGAGAAAACGGGGTAGAAAGAAATACAAGATTTTTATTTTCGGCATATTGTTTTAATTCTCTGTGCCATGCTCTGGGCAGCATAAGCCTTTTTAGCATATCATACTGGTTTTTGTCAGTCTTATTCTCGTCCTTGGCTTGATAGTCAGCCTTAGCGGCACTTTGCGTGACTAGCGTATCAGGATCGAAAGTTTGGAATTTAATCGCATCAACATTGGCTTTAGCGGCAACATCAATCAGCTTTTTAGCCAACTTAAAATTTCCATTATGGTTTACTCCTGCCTCAGCAACGATAAAAACTGGCTGATTGTCACCTATAATTTTATTTCCTATTTTTACTTCTCTCATTTATTCTTTGTCTTTTTAGCAAAAATTCAGCAAACTCAAAATCAAATAAGTCATCAATATCGGCTGAGCGCTCTTTGGGCATTATATAAATACTGATACTTCTCGGGTCACGTACGAGGTTATCATTCATCAGGGTCTTGTATTTCATTGAATAAACCGACCCATTAATTATTGCCAATCTCGGAAGTTCCTGGGATCTTTTCAGCGTTTCGTCACTTTTTATAAAAAGCTCTGGTTTCATGCTATTCATTCTGTACATCCATTCCGGTCTCTGGCTTATTTCTGTTCCAGAAAAACAGGAATTAACTTTTGCAGATACCATTTTTTCTACCGTTCCATTAACATCCTCGCTTTTGACGAGGGGGCTGGTAGGCTGGATAAGAACAACAATATCTGGCTTAAAATTTTTATTATTCTCATAAAACCTAACTGCATGTTGTAATACGGGTAGGGTTGGCGAAGTATCTTTGGCCAGTTCTGTCGGTCTTAAAAACGGAACTTCAGCTCCATATCTTTTCGAGATGCGGGCGATCTTTCGATCGTCGGTTGAAACAACAACATGATCAACTATTCCCGATTTTTTAGCCGCCTCAATAGCATAGCTGATGAGCGGCTTACCGCCAATTTTTTTTATATTCTTGCCCAGTAATCTCTTTGAGTCTCCTCGAGCGGGTATGATAACTAGTATTTTTTTAGTTTTATAAGCCATACTGCCACAGTATTTAAACAATTAAGTAGTGTTTAATCAATATTGACAACAATCATAAATAATATTAAAGTATGGCATTGCACATTTACATTTTCCGACAAGTAAAAGGAGCATGGGATGAACAATACTGTTCTGTGGCTTTTTATTACTTCCATTGTCGGTACAATGATTTGGGGAGTAGTGAATGTTCTAAAGAGGCACTATTTAGATCCTAAAAAGCATAACGTCCATGCAGACGTAGTCGCCGTATATATGATGTCCGGGATGGCAATTTCAGCCCTATTTGTTCAGTTGATGATATATGGTTGGCCAAAAGTCGATCGGGAATTTTGGATACCCTTTGCCATATCAACGGTGATTAATTTCTGGATCCAATATTGGAATATCAAAGCATTAAAGTTGGAAGATGCATCCATCGTCGTACCCCTGGCTTCAACCATGCCGATGATGGTTATTTTTACAGCATGGTATATGCATGGTGAATGGCCAACTTTTTGGGGACGGCTGGGAATAGTTTGTATTGCCATGGGGGCTTACATACTTGGCCTTAAAGGCAAATACAGGAAATTACCACTCACTCTAAGGAGGTGGCTCCCTAGAGATAGATACCGAAATGAACGTAGGATAATTCTTCTATACTTTAATCCCTGGCTTAGACTCTTTTATTCAAAAGGGGCACGGATGGCACTTGGCTCGGCATATCTAGGAGCTTTTGCCATCAACTTTGATAAGACCTACGTTCTGCATTCTAGTCCTAGCACGGCAACATTCAGCGCTTATACTGTAATAGTTTTAGCCATTTTCCTTTGGTCTAACAATATTAAGAAACGTTGGACGGGACTTGATAAGTTACACGGCAAAAAATTATTCGCCATTGGTTTATTCTTTGGCTTAGGTTGTGTTTTAATGAACTGGAGTTTCCAATATGGAATAGTGCCTTACGTTGGCACATTGAGACGAACACAAATTCTTTGGACAGTAATTCTAGCTAGTATTTTCTTGAATGAGAAGCATGGGGTCGTGAGAACCATTGGTGCCTGCATAATATTCATCGGAACACTGCTTATTGCATTCTAGCTTTTCATGGCGACCTAATCGGTCGCTTTTTTATTCTCTAGCCATGTTTACCGGAGAAGGAATCCATAACGGGTTTAAAGTCGTGATAATATTTTGAGGTTGGCTCCAGTACTTCGTAATGCAAATATTTTTTACCTGTTCGGAGGGGCTTTATTTGAGTTTGATATATTCTTTTTATTATCGGGAAAGCTTTACCGATGCTGGATCTCAAAAAGCGATAGTGATTGTAAAGAGGGTTCTTTTTCTGCGAAGCGGGCGGAAATTCCATATCGAAATGCGCTGTGAGCCATTTTTTTAAATACGACCAAAGTCCTCTTCGAAATGCTTTTTTTGCATCTTCGATGCTTATTTTATCTCTGGCCACCATTTCTTTCACTAGTATATTTTCGGCTATACTGTGCGATTCATACCAGTTTTTGTTCATTATCCGATCGTACATAGTGGCAACTGGTTGGTGACGATTATGTATCTGTCGTACAAGGCTTAGGCAGTCAATTATCTTTGACTTTCCCTCGGCTAGCAAGAGAGTGCAGGGTATTGTTTCTGTCGAGAAAGAAAGATCTGGTATTGTTTTTGATTCTTGCCAGAATCTGCGCATTGAATCAATGCGATGAACATAGAACATGGATGTATAGTATTCTTCAAAAAAGTTAATAACTCTTTCTGCTACTGTTTCAAGCTCAATCTGTTTTCTGGGGTAATCGGCGATGTAGTTCAATTCGCCATGAACTCCATTATTTTTTAAGCGAAAACTCACAGCATAACCGCTGGCGGATGCATAATCTGGATGTTCCTCTAGGAATTCGGCACATTTAGTTAGCGATCCGGGTATAAGGTAGTCATCATCGCCGATACAGGCGCCATACTTCTCCTTGATTAGGGATAATAGATACTCATGGGAATCGCGCTGAGTGGAAGTTTCTGATCTTTGGTATAATTTGTAAATTACAGTAATTTTGTTTGCCAAAGACCTGATAATATTCTTTATTTTTTCACTATGTTCTCCGTCGCTGCTATCACAAACATAAATCGGATGGGGACATTTTACCGAGGCATAGTATAGAAGCTGGCGGATGACAAAATCAGATCGATTGCGGGTCCGCATATAAATTGCTACGTTGCTATTCATATTTAAATGTTATATTTTTAGAATTCCCAGAAGACTATTTAGATTTTTTATCTCGAAATCAATATATTCATTTCCCGGAAGTTTTTTGTATTCTCCCTTCAGGATGCGGACTGTATTCATGCCTACTTTTTTAGAATTTTCAAAATCAACCAGAGGATTATCCGCTACATAAAAACAGGACTCAGGAGAAACGCCTGCTTTCTTAATAAATAATTCAAAAGAAATTACAGATCTTTTATCCAGGCCAAATTCTTTCGGGAATACTTTTATTTTGAAAAAATCATTTATTTTTAATAAATCTAGTTTCCTGATTTGTCTTGCGGGATCCCCGTCGCTTATAAGTCCCAGCTGAAGATTATTCTTTTTAATAAAATTTAAAACAGAAACCGTATCTTTGTAGGGATTAAGTTTTCCCGAATAATTATTGAATTTAATCCGCAGATTATTTACCTCCATACTATCCATATTTAGTTCTTTTACGACATCATCAAAAAGATAGGGATAAGCGCTCGTATGTTTTTTCCAGGCTGACATCAGCTTTTGGAATGTCGCATCTCGGCGAAAGTCATACTTTTCAGATAGATAATCTGCTATTTGTTGAAATGCCCCTGAATAATATTGCTCGACATCGTAAAGAGTGTTATCCAGATCAAATATTATAGTTCTCATTTTATGATTTTAAATCTTTTTCGTCCACGTAGATTTCACAATAGTTCCGAAGCATATACAATCCTCGCTTGAATCCGTTCCCTTGGATAGGATTCTGCCTGTTTATAATTCGTATAAGATTTGGAATTATTGTAGGGTCAGCTTTTATTGATAGTATCGAACCTCCTCCAAATCGTAAATTAATCTCAAGAAATCTTAGTTTGTCATTCTTTTTGATGCATTGAATGCATAAGGGGCCGAATAATTTTAATTTTTTAACGATTAATTTACAATAATCCATCATCTCTTTATTATATATAGTCTTGCCCTTCATTGAGATTCCAGATTCTGTGCTTATCCTCAGCCTTGGAACAACCGAGAGGCAGTTTCCATTTTTATCTGCCAGAATATCAATTGTGTATTCTTCTCCCTTTATGAATTCTTGGATTATCGGGTGTCTAACTTTTTTAATAAAAAAATTAAACTGTTTGCGGTTCTCTATCTTATACACATTCAAGCTTCCGCTGCCAGATTTAGGTTTTATTATACATGGAAACTGAACATTTTTTATTGAATAAATTTCTGGGAATGGGATTCCTAATTCCTCGAATTTTGTATAGGTTTTTTCTTTGTCTGAACAAATTACAACCGAATCATAGTCGGGGCATAGCAACATACCCCCATTTTTCTCTAATAATTCTTTATTCTTTGAAAGAACCAGAATTTCTTGTTCGGGGCCTGAAAGTATCGCATCCGGGCTTTCTTCTTCTATTATTTTTATTATTTTATCCAAAAAATCAGGAGAATCTCCGGGTGGAACCAAATATGTTTTCTTAAGATCGTATAACCCGAAAGAAAGGGGGTTTGCGTCGATCCCAATTATCTCTATATTGTTTTTTTGAAGTTCCCTAATTAATCCGAGAGATGGCGGACTACCCACTGCGCTTCTTAGTATTTTTAATTTCTTCTTCACTATATATGATATTGTGTTTAAGCATTTTTAATTTTTTTTATTATGTTACTAGTAGAGATACTTTCAAATTCATCAGGACATCGGCGTTTTAAGATAACTAGCTTGATGCCGTATTTATTAGCGAGGTTCTTTCGATAAGATATATCAAATGCATCATCATTGACGATGTATATATCCGGACGCATTTTTTCAAAAATTATATCTAACAAAGCAAGGGGATTTTTGCCATTGGAAACATTGTCCAAAAGGCAATAGTTAACAGGCTTAAATGAATCTATGGTCTTAATTCTGATATGTTCATTTAGAATCGGCCGGCCGGAACCTTTATTTTTTTTTATTATTTTATCTCCTCCTACTCCAACTACTAAAATATCACCTTGTTTTTTGCAATCCTCAAAAAATAAAATATGGCCTGCATGGGGCAGATCAAAGCTGCCGGAACAAAAAACAATCTTCTTCTTGCCGATTAATTTTCTAATTTGCCGCAGGTTGCGATGAGAATTAATTATCATAGGGTTGGTTTCGTCTTTCTAAGATGCTTATAACGGTATAATAAAATACTCCTTTAGTCAATAAAAAACTTCAGTTCAACTTCCTAATGCAATTCTTCTGATAGATTCTTGATAAAATATGGATATGCAAACATACAATCGCCTTGCTTTCTGGGAGCGAGAAGAAATCAGCAGGGGTCTTGCCCAGAGCATTTC
>Ga0209542_10001401_pt1 | contig 56703 bp, 68 predicted proteins | sample RifCSPhighO2_01_FD_184028 | JGI IMG/M metagenome (GOLD analysis project Ga0209542, IMG submission 184028) | Soil microbial communities from Rifle, Colorado - Rifle CSP2_plank highO2_0.1 (SPAdes) (version 2) | ecosystem: Environmental > Terrestrial > Deep subsurface > Rock core/Sediment ... | reverse complement strand
TTCTTGTGTATTGTCCGGGTTTAAAATTTAAAACCCTGCCTCTTAAAGGTTTTACCTTGAGGATAAAAACATCTTCCGAATCAAAGTTAATATCAATAATTCTATGATCAAAAAATTTCATATTAAAAATTCAGGAAAAGCATCCTCCTGGGTCTTTAGTAGATTTAATTGATAAAAAAAATCTTTTGGGACAAGCTTGAAAAAATTATAACACTTGGAGTTTTGAGGGCAGCTTGTTTCAAAAGTTGGGCAATTTTCTTGGCCAGTTTAATCTCAGAACCTTCTTGGGGTCCCATTTGCCATCTGCCCTTTAAAGAGCGTAATGCTTGCGGTTAAGAAAGCAAGAAAAAAAGAGTAAGAAGTAAGTAAGAGTGCATTTTACCCGTTTTCAATGATATACTTTTAAAGATGAAAAGCTCAATATTCAAGGTCTTAATTTTTTCAATAGCTTTTGCTTTTGTCGAAGCAGCAGTTGTTGTTTATCTAAGGAATTTGCTTCAGGCAGGCGCTTTTGATAATGCCATAAATTCAAAAGAGACATTGCTGCTTATTCCGGGAATTGCTTTTTTGGATCCACGCACCGCGGTTAAGATAATCTCAAATACTCAAATACTAAGCATTGAAAGGTATAGAGAGTTTGCGACTTTAATAATGCTTGCCTCTGTTGCTTGGATCTCGGGAAAAAATTTTAAGCAACAAATTGCTTATTTTTTCTTTGCATTTGGGGTTTGGGATATTTTTTATTATGTTTTTCTGAGACTTACAATTGGATGGCCCAAAGGTCTTTCGGACCTTGATATTTTTTTTCTTTTGCCCGTGCCCTGGGTTGGACCTGTTATTGTGCCCATTGCCATATCTTTAATTTTAATTCTCCTTTCAGCTGCCTATCTTCAAAGGGTTAATCGAAAGCAAGCTTGAACTTTCTTTCCTGTAACGCAGTTATTACCTGTTTTTAATATTATCTTGCTAAAGTTCTCTTAGCTTAAGTTCCTTAAAACCAACACGCTAAAGATATTGTGAAATATACCGTATCAACAAAGCACTGCATTCTTTCTGAAAAAAGCCTAAAACATATTACGCGCCATATACAAAAAATTAACCAAATACTGCCCAACTTTGACCCTGATTCGGTGAGCCTTGACCTCGTTTTTAAGAGAAAAAAAGAAAGGATCTTAAGCCATGCCAGCCCCACGCCAAAAGCGTCCTTGGCTATTTGCTTTGACGGCACTATCAAAATGGTCCTTCCCAAAAAACCATTAATAGTTCGTTTTAAAAAAGCCACCATAGACGAGGCTGTAAACATTGGTTTTGATAGACTTTTTAAAGAAATTGAAACATACAAAGGTAAGCATTTTACAAATAACAGCGAATTTTATAATCACGACACAATAAGGAAGGTCGGGACAGGAATTCTCTTTTCAGAACCTTGCGATGTTACGCGGTCGGATTATTTTGCCCAGCGCAGGAAAGAACTTGTAGAAAAGTACATAAAACCTTCCGGTATTAAAGACAAAAAAATAATTAAGGCAATGCTTGCCGTGCCAAGACACGAATTTGTTCAGGAGCAATACAGGGATCGCGCCTATGTTGACGCCTCTCTTTCTATAGGAGAAGGACAGACAATTAGCCAACCTTCCCTGGTGGCCCTTATGACAGAGTTGCTGGGGCTTTCAGGGGAAGAAGCGGTTTTGGAAATTGGTACAGGATCCGGCTATCAGGCGGCAATTCTCGCCAGGCTCGCAAAACAAGTCTATACCGTCGAAATTATTGAAAAGTTAGCCTTACGCGCAGGCGATACCTTAAAAAAATTGGGCTATGATAATGTGCAGGTAGAACTTGGAAACGGAACCTTAGGTTTACCAAAGTACGCTCCGTTTGACGCGATCATAGTTGCGGCTGCCGGGTCTAAGATTCCAAAACCCTTAATTGCCCAGCTGAAAGAAGGAGGAAGAATCGTAATGCCCGTAGGGGATAGATATGTCCAAGAATTAAAAGTGGGAATAAAAGAAAAAAATCGCTTGAAAATAAAAAGAAGCCTTCCTGTTGCTTTTGTCCCATTGAAAGGGAGATATGGTTAGAGTGCTTACTATGAAACATTACAATGAAGGGAGTGACATTCAGACTAGAATAACATAAATTAACAGCAATTTACTTAAAGTTTTGAAAGGAAAGCGTAAAAGAAGAATCAGGGAGTTAATACTCTAGGGGATCAAAGGAAGGATCTATTCCCATTGCTGGAAGTAGTTTTTTTTGGAGACCCTTAATCTCCTCTTGTGCTTCCTCCAGTCTTCGTGCCGCTTCCCTAGCGAGTTTTTTGCTATGCGTAGAAGTGGGTAGCTCTGTGAGCGCGCACACTGCAAAAGCCGTCAATTCATCAAGAGTCGGTTTCCTGCTTAAAAAGTTTCCATTCCGATACTCTTCTGCCTTAAGGTTAAGAGTTCCTCCCGGTTCGGTTCCAGAAGCGAGAATGATTCTGACATTGCCTCCTTCCTTAATTCTCATTCTTAGTCCTTCTCCGTTATCCAACTCAATTATTTCGGTGCTGCGAGCAGTCGGCTTATCTGCTTCTGGGAGAGTTGCCATAATAGAGAATTATATATATTTTTTTTGCTTTTTCAACCCCCAAAAAGTTTAAATTTATTTAATATTTGACAGCACGGATTGTTTATTGACAAAATGGAAAGTTTGTTATAACATAGTTATAACATGGAGCAGAAAATAAGAAAAATTGGAAATTCACATGGTATCATAATTCCTCGCAGTGCTTTAAAAAAGCTGAAGTTAAAACCAGACCAAAAAGTTTATCTTGATGTATATGAAGAAGAAAAGGCAATTGTAGTTCGCCTTAAAAAAAACCTTGCAGGCGGAATTACTCCTGGATTTCTTAGATATTTGAACGAGTTTAGTGAAAGATATAAATACGCACTCCAAGAACTAGCAAAAAGATAATTGTTCGGCTCAAAAATAATTCCAAAAAGATTCGAAAGTAGTTTCATTCCAACATTCCAAAGAACATTAGAGCGTTTATTTAAACCGCAACAACAGTCTCCGAAGTGCATCTTTTATTTTTGACATATTAAGACATATTGTATTGACGGGCTGAAAGTAGTGATCTTACAGCGTTTTGAGTTTTGCAATTCGAGTTTTTAGGATTTTAAAAAGAGGGGAGGTGAAGAAAATGTTAAATATTAAGAAAATAGCAATTGGTCTTTCGGCCGGAGCAATCATGCTCGCCGCAACAGTTGTTCAATCTTTCGCAGTTACCTGTACTCCGACAGGATTTTTTAGAGACAGTATTAACATGACTGCAGCTCAAATAAATCCAGCAGGGACAGTTAGCGGTGACGTTGATGCAACAGGATGTAATATTGGCATTTACTATGATACCAGTAGCGGTGACGTAGACGGAGCCGATATTCACGGAGCAAATTATTTTGGCGTTGTTGTAAATGGAGACGTGAATAATCCTTCCGTAGATGTTAAAAATAGCGAAATTCATGATATCGGAGAAACGCCATTGAACGGTTCACAGCATGGATTAGCAATTTACTACCGAGCTCTCAGTACAGGAACTGTTGCCGGAGAGATATCCGGTAATGAAGTTTACACGTATCAAAAGAACGGTATTACAGTTAATGGCGAAGGTGCCAATGTAAATGTCGAAAACAATACTGTAACCGGTGAAGGTAGGGTTGATTATATCGCGCAAAACGGTATTCAGTTTGGGTATGGCGCTGTTGGTAATATAAGTGGGAATACTGTAACAGGTCATTATTGGACCGGATGTTCTCACCAAGACGCCGCCAAAACAGGTTGTACGCCTTGGGTTTCAGCAGGACTGCTTCTTTATGCAGTAGAAGCAAAGAATGTTAAAACGTCAAATAATATGCTCAGGAATAATCAGTTTAATTACTTGTTATTGCCATCGCAATCGCTAGGTATATTGCCTTAAAGTTTCAATGAAACTAATAAACAGCCCTGGGAAACCGGGGTTGTTTTTTTGGGGAAATCACATTTGTATTTTTAGACAGAAAATAAAAATCTCCAAAGTGGTTTTTCAAGCGTCAATTCAAGAATTAACTAGTTGAACTAGAAGTTGAACTAGAACTAGAAAACTACCTCTTGAAAAAAACTTGAAAATATGATATTATATAAAAATGAGTTTTAAACCGTTCATAAGAACTGATTCATTTACTAGAGATTCTTTTCCCAAAATTAGCATCCGTAAAGAGCATATTGGTTTTAATGCTGTATTTGTAAAAATTGCTAACTTACAGAAGTTTAGCAAAGTTAAAATAGAGATTGACGAGGAGGAATTCAGAATTGGTTTTAGGTTTGATAACGAAGGAGGCCATAACGCATTAGCTCTTTTTTCGGATAATCCTTCGCATAGCACTAAAGCGACAGGGGCCATTAAGCTCATTAATCGATACCCATTTATTAAAAAAATCTCTGAATTTCAGGATCCATTAGAAAGACAATTTGAAGTAAAAAAAGACGTACAAGATAAAAGTTTCTGGATTGCTCAGTTATGCCCAGCCTTTGAGTATACTAAAAGTAGCGAATCAGATTTAAAACATTTAAAAGGTATTTATAGATATAAGAGAGCTAATGGCGAAATAGTTTATATTGGTAAAGGTAACATTTTGTCAAGACTGAACGCATTAGATCGGCAAGAGTGGGATTTTGATGTAATTGAGTATTCAATAATAGAAAATTCTACCGAACAATCTAAATGGGAAAGTTATTGGTTAGATAAGTTTGCAGAGAAAGAAGGCAGGCGCCCGTTTTATAACAAAATAAATGGTAAAAGGAATAATTGACATTGATAGGTAAAATTAAATTCGTATATAGAGTAATGTATGAAAACGGCCACTAAGACTGTTAAAATTAGGAGGTGATTTAAATGGATATTAACAAAGTAAAACAGGAGCTTGACCAAAATATTAACGACATACAACAGGCCAATAATAATACACTCAATGTTACTTATGTAGACGTAGCTGGTCATTTTCAAAAGAAGGAGATTTCACTGGAGATGCAAGATTATACTGGGAGGGAAGATGAATTGACTGCTCTTATTAATAAAGAAATTAATCCTCAAAATAGAGTTTAATCTCTTTAACCTTCCAGGTCGCGGGCCAATATATTTTTTTACTTTAATACATTATGGGGACTAAAGATTTTTTTGATTTATTCAAGCTAGACATATTGAAAAATAGTTGGCTTTATTTTCTGCTAATATGTTGGTTTGTGCTCTTTGCTTACATATCGTTTATTGCCAAGTTTTTACCCTTGTCTGTGATAAGTTTCCTAGCTAGTGCACAAAAATATCTTCCGCAAGATAATTATTGGTTAGTGCCGATAAGGATTGTCTTATTTCTATTCTGGGTATTGACATTTTTGTTACTTAAGGAGCTTTATGATCGATTTAGAGATTATATAAAGAGAGTCAATTTATATAAATTGACTGCTGAAAGCTGGAATAAGGATTGGATATATAATGGAAAACCAAAACTTTTCACTAGCCCTACGATACTGAGAGTAAATTCTTCAAGAGCTGGGTGTCTTTATAGCAAACATCTATGGAGAAATTTTGAGATGAAGTTTCAAATGCAATTTTTTCCAGAGAAACCGTTTAATTACAATTATGACAGAAAGTTAGGGCTAATATTTAGAGCCGCTGATTTAGACAATTACTTTATGTTGCAAATTTCATACGACGGGTCTAATAAATTCCTAGTGATACCCCACGTGAGATACCAAGGAATGTGGGATATTATGAGTAATGAGGAAATTGGATCAAGTAATAAACAAGGTTGGTTAGATGTCAAATTAATTGTGCATAATAGAGAAGTAAAATTAACTATTGATACAGTGGGGGATTTTATATGGGTATTACCTACACATGTAGATATCAATCATATCGAGGATGGAATCAAAAAAAGCGAAAATAATTTGCCTAAAGATAATTCTGGAGAAAGTTTTGGAGCGAAGATAACTTCATTGCCAAAAATAGATTTTCAAAACTCTTTCGGCATGATAGGTTTTAGGGCCTATTTAAATGAAGGCGCAGATATTAAAAATTTAACTGTTAAGAAGAACTGAGATTTCACATCCTTCGGGTGTTTTAGGTTTACACATTTTCTTTACAGAAAAAATGGGGTTAGATTAAGAAAATTCAGTTCCCTGATTGGGATTTGGATTTTGAAGCCATTATAGCACAATGGGTAGAACTCTGAATTTAGATTTTGTGGGTTGTTTTTTGGGGATTGTCTTATTTTGGAATTGTCATTATACTACAATTGTTAACTAAAAACTTATGAATAATGACGACCTAATTAAAAAAACTGATATTCAGAAAATAGCAGAGGCGGGAGCGAAAATATACGAAACGATAAAATTGCAATATGAACCCGCTCAAAACGGTAAGTTTATGGCTATAGATATTGAAAGCAAAGATATCTTTATCGGCAATACAAGTAGCGAAGCAGTTGAATTGGCAAGAAAGACTCATCCAAATAAAGTTTTTTATGTTGTAAAAATAGGTTTCTCAGCGGCCGAAACCTTAGCCAGTTTAGCTCGTAATAGTTTATGATTAAAGGAGTAATCCACAACAATAGGCCGCTTATTTCTTTGGTTGTTGGCTGGAAACTGGGTGTCCAGGAACTTATCGCGTTAATTGATACAGGTTTTACGGGAGAGTTAAAAATATCCCCGGAAAAGGCTTTAGAATTAGGTCTTCAAACTACTCACACGGAACGTGTTACTTTGGCGGATGAAAATGAGGTTTATATGCAAGCTTCTTTGGCTTTGGTGGATTTAGAAGGTATTGCTAATGTAGTGAATGTCTTAATTTCTAAAGGAATCCCGATAATTGGTGTTGGTCTTTTAAGAAGGTATGGCTACGCGTTGAATATGGATGTAAAATATAATTCTCTTATTTTACGGAAATAATTTGTTGTTTTTTGGCGTTATTTAAATTCTACTGAAAGGGAAGCGCCGAGGACACTTGCCAGTCTTTTTAGGAATGACAGGGAAGGGGTGGACTTGCCGCTTTCTACTCTGGAGATAACAGATTGTCTGGTTTTAAGTTTTTTGGCAAGTTGCGCCTGTGTTAAATGCTTTTTTACTCTTGCAAGGATTAAAGCCCTGGCAATTTCATATTCAAGCCTGGTTTCTTTCCAGGCCTTTCTTACTTCAGGATCCCTCATTAATATTTTTCTGTGTGTTTCCCAGTTCATCATAGTAAAATAATAATATCACAATATTATGATATTTTCAAGAGTTAGTTTTAGCGTGATTTATATTCGTTTAATCTATCTAGTGCCGTCCGTATATCCTTTTTATCTATTTTCTGTTTCTTTTTCAAAAATGCGTGGAGTAGCAAAAAGCGGCGGTTAACAATTGCCACATAAAAGATTCTAATGTTGTCACTGCCCAGGATGCGAATTTCCCATAAAGGTGTGCTGGTTACTTTTTTTGAATGCGGAGGACCTACCAAAGTACCAAGTTCTTTTAATAAATCCATTACCCCTATTATTTTGGATTTAATTTTGGGATCCAGGTTTTGGATAAATTCAAAAACAGGTGAGTTGCCATGAGAGGTTTCGTAATAGATAATTTCCCATTTCTGATCCATAAATTCAGTTTATCACAATAGTGAAGGCTGCTTTCCAAGCTCACTCCCTATTAATTAGTAGTAGGGTAGAACTCTAAATTTAGATTATGTTATCAGTCTAATCCCGTTGTCCAGTAAACGGGACTAAATCGCTATCGATTACTGGGGTATTTAAAAAGATTTTAATGGTAGAGGGGTTAGTTTTCTATTAATTTTGCGACTACGGGCTTGAGGATATATTGATCCGCCGTTTTTATCACTGAATGCTGTGCGTCAAAATCCATTGTCAGTTTTTTCGTTTGTCCCGCAACAATGGTAAAGGTTCTAACAACTCTAACAATATTATTATTTCCGGGAATAGTGAGCGTGACCACTGTCCCGTCCTCAAGAGTTGCCGAGGCGCTCGTAACATACAGGCGTACCTCAGTATATCGCCCGGCCGCAAGAGCTGTTGTTCCAAGAGAGGAGAGGTTTCCTGTCGCGGCAAGTTGTACCAGGTCGACCGTGGTTGGATTGGGGACGTTGAGTGTTTCCCAGCGGTCTGTGCTCGGTGAAGCTACCGTTTTATCCTGCGGATTGCCCAAATAAGCAAGGTGCACTTCAACTTTTGATATTGTCAGAGTAAGTGATATAACGGCCCGTGGTCCTTGCGAGCCTCTCCCTCCGGAACCGCTCGCATTGCCTCCGACTCCTCCTTGTTTTGCTTGCGGGGGTAAGGTAATGGTGGGTTTTCTATTTCCGACGCCCGAAGGAGGGGGATCGGTTACAAAGAATGCAAGCTGTCCTTTTTGATAGGCCGGTAAAGTTTGGGCGAAATTATTAAGCCAAGAAGGAGGACCCATTGTGCCATCAGGGTTGTTAGTCGTGACAATCTCCTCAACTCTATTAAGATCGGGATATGACGTCGCTTGTTGTGTAAGGCTTGTCCGGTTTGAAATAAGAGCTAGAGTTACAGGGATAGCGAGCGCTACGGCTACTAGCAATACTAAGAGGAATTTGTTGCTTTTCTGTGCGTTTTTTGCCATCTGGAATAATAATAAAACAAAAAATTGTCCGTTGTCAATAATCATATACTTCGCAGCCCGATTTTCAGAGTATTGACAAATAATTTTCATTCGAATACTATTTAACCGGATGGTTAAGGATTCGCATCTTCTTTTGAACAATATTTTCCACTGTCTTTCTGATCCGACGCGCCGAAAAATTCTCGAAAGATTAATAGAGAAGCCCTTGACGGTTTCTGAAATAAAAAAACCTTTCCGAATCTCACTTGTTGCTATTTCAAAGCATTTAAAAGTGCTCGAACGGGCAAAGCTGATTCGAAGACAGAAATTAGGAAGGGAGTACATGATTCGTTTACACCCTCAACCATTAAAGGAAGGGTACAATTATATTGAGAATTATAAGAAAGAGTGGAAGAGGCAATTGGATGTTCTTGAAAAATTCCTCGAACGCAACTCCTAAAGCGATGTGGGAAGTTCGAAATGTGAAGCTAGATAAGTCCAGCTTCCAACCTCTCACCTCCCACTTCCACGTTGAGTGATATAATGGACTTACTGCCATGCGTAGAGGTATTGCCACATTCACCTTAGACCACGGGAGGTGTCCGCCATGGCTGTTTGAACGGATGGTGCGGCTTGGCCGGGAAATGGTTCGTGTACTCGTCGAAGAATATGGGCCGGATGAGTTTATTGAAAGAATTGCCGACCCTGTCTGGTTCCAGTCTCTTGGAACAGTCCTGGCATTTGATTGGAATGCATCCGGATTGACCACTGTTTTAACAGGTGCGTTAAAAGAAGCAATTAGAGGAGAGGAAGGAAATTTAGGTATTTTTATTTGTGGAGGAAAAGGAAAAACTTCAAGAAAAACTCCTGATCAAATAACTTTTTGGGGAGAAAGACTGAATTTACCAAAGAGCTCAACTGAAGCCTTGGTTTCAAACTCCAAAATGTCGGCGAAAGTCGATTCGTCGCTTGTCCAGGACGGATATCAACTTTATCACCACACCTTCTTTTTTTCAAGAAATGGCGCATGGACGGTTGTTCAGCAGGGGATGTCCGCCAAAGGCGGATCCGCAAGAAGATATCATTGGTTCGACAGGTTAACAACTGACAACGGACAACTGACAACTGACAATGAATCGGTTGATTTTGTGAATGAGCCGCATAGGGGGATCGCGTCGCAAGGATTTGAGAAAGATGTTCTGAATTTGGTTGCAGGCAAAAGTTCGAAAACTCGCCAAACCTCAGTCGATTTAATTCGCGACGGATACAAGAGGGTAAAGTCGGATTTAGAACTTTTACGAAAACACTCGAATGAAATGTCAAAAATGATGGCCGTGCGAATATCTGGAGAAGAATATACTGCCCTAGAGCTTTCAAAAAGGGATTTTCGACATCATACGGTTGAGCTTGAGGAATTTGCAGACAGCAAATATTTGGATAAAATCTTGCAAAAACTTTCCTATAACAAACCGGAAGATTATCAATCTCTGGTGGCAACCCGGGGAGTAGGGGCAAAAACAGTTCGCGCGCTTTCTTTAGTTTCGGAAATTATCTATGGAGCAAAACCTTCTTATGAAGACCCTGCAAGATATTCCTTTGCGCATGGGGGAAAAGACGCGATTCCATATCCGGTTGACAGGGAAACTTATGATAAGACAATTGAGGTAATGCGAAAAGCCGTTTCAAAGTCTAGAATTCCTTTTACAGACAAGCAAAAAGCCCTCGCGCGGCTCTCTTGACATTTTCTACCAACCTGTGTCTTACTATAATGTAATGGTAAAGCCAAAGAGAAGGCATATAAAAAAAAACAAGCAAAGCTCTGCAATTATTGTCTATAAATGTATAATATATGTCTTTTTGGTTGCTATCTTTGGGACATTCTTCTTAAAGCTAGTGACCCCTATTATTTCAAACACCGCGAATGTTTTAGGAGTTAGCTCATTTTTTGCGAAAGGCGGAGACGATGATAATTCCGGGACCGGAAGCAGTGGCTCAGGAAGTTCGGGAGAATCACGTGATTCAGATGATGATTCCGGCTCAGGCTCTTCGCGAAGTAATAATTCCGGATCATCGGGCACATCTGCTTCAACAAGCAATACGAATGTTTCCTCTGATGACGATGAAGATGAAAAGAGAACGGGTGTTAAAACAAAACCTAACGAAACAAGGACAGAGATAAGACTTCCTGAGGGAGAAAGAATTAGGGCCCGAACAAAAGATGGGAGAACCAGAATTGACATAACAGAGAGTGGGGTAAAAACTAGGCTTGAGATACGTGCTGACAGGGTAGTTCTTAAGGCGGAGCGGGAGGACGGAACAGAAGAGGAGCTCGATGATGAAACGCTTGATGAAGTTAAAGTCAGGCTTGCGCAGTCTGACATTAACATTGCAACAGAAGGAGGAGAGGTTGTTATAGCAAAGCGCCATTTGGGCGCAAGAACCCAGTTCCCACTCTCAATTGACCTTTCAACAAATACGCTTATAGTTACAACTCCTGCCGGTCAGAAAGCCGTCGCCGTGCTTCCCGATGTTGCTGTTCGGAACATTTTGACAAAGGGGATATTGAGTAAAATAGGAGGGGGGATAGTCTCGCCAAGTGGAGGTTTGGATCGCGGCAGCGATGCAACAGGGAAAGCTGGTCTTGTCGCGGAAACGGAGTCCGTTGAAGAAGAATTAGAGGAGCCCGTGCTTCTTGCTGATAGCATTACCCTTGAAGAAGAGGATGGGGAATTAGTTTATAAAATGGAAGGAATATCAGATCAGAGGCTCTTTGGTTTTATCCCGGTATTAATTGAAAGGACAATTGCTGTTTCTGCCGAAACAGGTGACGTAGCATCGGTAAGGTCACCCCTTTTTGACAGGATTTTAGACATTATATCTATTTAGCCCGCCGTCGTTCGTGTTCGTCTTCCCGGATTTAATCGGGACAGTCGAAATCTCACTTTGGCGGGCTCAAGAAACAGTAAACCTTGATGTTTTGAGAGCAGACAGCCCGGTGCCGTTGGTCGTAGGAATTGTTGGATTGAGCTATACAATAAGTGGGCTAAAAAATAGCTCTTGACAGGCATAGTTAAAACAGGATAAGATATCCCCTACTGGGGGATTCCTCCTTTTGTTGGTGCCCATTTTTATGGACAAGAAAGCTACTATTATAATCTCTCTTTTGATAGTCGGTATCTTATTCGGAGGGACAATTTATCTTTCAAATCTTTCAGATGGCGCAACGGTTGAGAAGGCGCAAGGCGCCAAAATCGGTATCGTTGAGGCAAATTACGATTTTGGCGATGTTAAATATTCCGGAGGGAATGTAACCCATGCTTATAAAATCAAAAACGAGGGAACTCAGGATTTGGTTATCGCGAATATTTTCACTTCCTGTATGTGTACGCAGGCATTTTTTAAGAAAGGCGATTTTAAGAGTGAATCTTTTGGGATGAAGGGACATTCTTCGGAGTCGGCATTCAAGGGAGTCTTAAAACCCAAGGAAGAAGCCGAGATAGTCGCGGTTTATGATCCCACGGCTCATGGCCCGCAAGGCATAGGCCCTATCGCGAGAACAATAAGCTTTGACACCAATGATCCGGATAAGCCTTATGTTGAACTTGGGTTCGCGGCAGTAGTTGCAAAATAAAATGGCAATATTATCCAAAAAACAAAAACGGAAACAGAAGATTCTTTTTATTTTTATCGCACTGGTATTCTTTTTTTCGGGATTTTTAGCAGGAATAGCAAGCGATAAATTTTTAGCATCAAAAAAATCTTCATCGGTAACTAAAAACGCTCAAGAGGCCATAGACTTGGCTACCTTGCAGGAGGCGGTAATCCCCCAAAAAGGCTACAAATTTAAAATAGCATGGGGAGATTTGGGTAAAAAAATGATTGATGACGGTGTAATTGATGAAAAGAAACTTGCCCAAGCCATTGCGGGCGCGGATTCATTACCTCCAAGTGTCGAAAAATACATGAAGGGAAATGTTTCGGAAATCGAAGTAAATGCTGAAAATGCGCAATTCTGGGTAGATGTTTTGTGGGGATTGGGACTGGCGAACAAGAACAAAATTTTAGACGAAGGCCCAATGATTACTACAAACGGGTCTGCCGCGAATTATGCTTCAACCGGAGGATATACGCTCGGAAAGATGGATCCCATGCAAATTTATTCAAAGTTTTCATATATTAACTTAAATGATCAACAGCAAAAAGTTGTTGAAGCGATCGCGGACGGAGTTTTCAGGCCTTGCTGCGGGAACTCAACGGCATTTCCGGATTGCAACCACGGAATGGCGGCACTGGGGTTGATAGAACTTATGGTCTCCCAAGGTAAATCCAAAGAAGAAATTTACAAAACTGTTTTGGCGTTCAATTCCTACTGGTTCCCCCAAACTTATCTTGATGTGGCTTACCACTTTACGAAAGCCGGAAGAGATTATGCTAAAGTCCCCGCGTCCCAAATCTTGTCAAAAACCTTCTCGAGCGCCATGGGATATCAGGCAATAAGGAGGGAAGTGGGTCAAATTGCTTGGCCGGCCCTCAAAGGCGCGGGTAGTTGCGGCGCCTAAACCCTCAAAACTTTTATGGAGAATGTTCTTTTTCAAACATCATTAATTGCGTCATTTGTGGCAGGAATGGTAGCCCTTTTTGCCCCATGTTGTATTACTTTCCTTCTCCCTGCATATCTAGGCAGCGTTTTTAAAGAGAAGGAGAAAGTGCTTTTTATGACTTTGATTTTCGGCCTTGGGATTGCCGCTGTACTTTTGCCTGCCGTTTTAGGGGTTGCGATTATTTCAAAGCTTCTTTTCAGGTACCATAATTCTTTATATATTGCTGGAGGTTTGATTCTTATCCTGGTTTCGGCCGTCACTTTTCTTGGCATAAAATCTCCTTTCATGGTTAGTCTTGGTGGTCAAGCTCAAGGTAAAACAGATCCTTTTTCAATTTTTATTTTGGGTATTTTTTCGGGCATTACAAGTGCTTGTTGCGCGCCGGTTTTGGTTGGAATTCTTGCTTTTGCTTTAATATCTCCTAATTTTTGGGCGGCTCTTTTAATTGGAGCAATGTATGTTTTAGGAATGGTAACGCCCTTGTTTCTCATTTCTCTTTTTCTGTCAGGGAAAGTTGATAAAGTGAGTGTTCTTAAAAAGAGTGTTTTGAAATTTTCCATTGGCGCAAAAGCATACAGCGTTACATTAAGTAATCTTATTGCAAGCGGAATTTTTTTTGTGACAGGTATCATAACTTTATATCTTGCCGTAACAGGAAGGCTCACAATGGAAAACACCCAGGATTTTTCAAGAATGATTTTGAACGCAGGGGGTAGTGTCAATGACATTGTGGGGAATAATTTTTTCATTAATTTTGTATTTTTGGCTGTTGTTATTTTTGTAATTTATAAAATATTTAAAAAGATATGAAATTAAAATCAGCAATATTCGGCATAACGGGCGGATTGGCTTTATTGGGAATCTATTTCTTAATCACAGGATTAATTTCCGGCCCTGCTTTTGCTTTTAGCCAATTTAAGACCTATTGGTATTTTATTGTTCTTCTATCGGGAGGCTTCGGGATTCAGGTAGGCCTTTATATGTATATTAAAGAAACAGTGAAGAATGCGGGAAGAATGGTGGCCGCAACCGGCGGAACATCTACTCTCGCAATGATATCCTGCTGCTCCCATTATCTGGTTAATGTCCTGCCGCTACTCGGGGCGACAGCCTTTTTGAGCCTGATCGCGCAATATCAAATCCAAATATTTTGGGTTGCAATCGCATTTAACCTGTTTGGTATTTTTATAATGTCGAAAAGACTGGAGAGTATAAAATGAGAAGTGTAATTTTCGTATTAATAATTTTGGCTGTTGCAATTTTCATTTCGGCATCCTTTGAGTCAAAAAAGAAAGAGTCCAATACTCAAGTCTTGCCAACAAAAGAAGTTGATAAATTAGCAACAAAAACCGACGATAGTGGGCAAGTTTTTGTAGACGCAAAGCCTTTAAAAACAGAAGGGAAAAATCTGCAGTTTGAAATAACCGTTACAACACATTCGGTTGACCTTTCCGAAGATTTATCTTCTGTTTCAAAATTAATTGTTGATGGGTTGGAGGCTACGCCAATCAGGTGGGATGGGGATCCTCCCGGAGGACACCATAGGGAAGGAACCTTACTCTTTGAGGGCAATTTTGTAAATCCTAAGTCTGTTAAATTAATTATCGAAAGTATAGGAGGGGAGGAAAAGGAATTCGAGTGGGAATTGTGATAATTTATGAGATCAAAAAATAGCACACAGAAAAGAATTGTTCATAGGCTAAAAATTGCAAGAGGTCATCTTGATAAAGTTATTTCAATGGCAGAAGGGAAGGAATATTGCATGAATATTATTCTTCAAAGCCATGCCGTTGAGGGCGCTTTAAAAGAAGTCGACAGCCTAATTCTGGAAAATCATCTCAAAACATGTGTTGTCGAGAGTATAAAAAAGGGACAAGCGGGGAAGTCAATAAAAGAATTAATGGAGGTTTTTAAAAGGTCAAATGGAAAAAGATAGCGGAAAACGGAAGACGGAAAAGGAATGTTGTCATGAGCCTTCGGTCATAAGCAATGAGTCTGAAGCCTTAGGTCTCTACGCCTGCCCGATGGATCCGGAAATTATAAGGGAAGAGCCGGGAACTTGTCCTAAATGCGGAATGGACCTGGTTCCATTAGTCGAGCATGACAAGGAAGGGCGCGGAGGAGGACACGCTTCCATGGAGCATGATTTTAAAAGGAGGTTTTTTATTACCCTTCCGCTTGTTATTGCCACAATGCTTCTTTCTCCAAATATCCAAAAGTGGCTGGGAGTCTCTTTTGATTTTCCATTGAGAAACTTCGACCTTTTTCTTTTAGGTACATTCATTTTTATTTATGGAGGACTGCCGTTTTTTAAAGCGGCAAGAGGAGAAATTAAGACAAGAAATTTCGGGATGATGACTTTGGTTGCTTTGGCAATAACAGTCGGATATGCATTCTCGGTTGCCGCAACTTTTCTTTTTCCCGGAGAGTCTTTATATTGGGAAATTTCAACGCTGATTTCTGTTTTTTTGTTGGGTCATTGGTTAGAGATGAGGGCAGTAAGAGGCGCAACCGGGGCATTGGCAGAGCTTGCAAAATTAATCCCTCCCACAGCGCATTTGATTCAAAATAAAGAAATAGTTGATGTGGCAACAAGCGATGTTAAAAAAGGCGACCGTCTTTTGGTCAAGCCCGGAGAAAAGATTCCTATAGACGGGCTTGTGGTTGAGGGCGAAAGCTCTGTCAATGAGTCAATGGTAACAGGAGAATCAAGGCCAGTAGGGAAAATAAAGGGAGATAAAGTAATCGGAGGAACCTTAAACCAAGATGGTTCATTAACTGTTGAAGTAATAAAAACCGGAGCAGATACTGCAATTGCTCAAATAATGAAACTTATACAAGAAGCACAGAGTTCAAAACCAAATGTCCAGCATTTGGCGGATCGAGCCGCAAGTGTTTTGACAGCGGTTGCGGTAATTGCGGGAGCGGGCACTTTCGGTTATTGGTTTTTTATTTCTCCTCAAGGCGCAGTTTTTGCGGCGACTCTTGCCGTTTCGGCAGTTGTTGTGGCATGTCCTCATGCCTTGGGTCTTGCTATACCGACCGTTACCACAATAACCTCAACCCTAGGCGCAAAAAACGGCATTTTGATAAAGGAGATGAAAGGTCTTGAGATTGCAAGAAAAATAAATTATGTAATCTTTGACAAAACCGGTACATTGACGAGAGGAGAGTTTGGCGTAACGAAAATAATCAGATCTCAAAGTTCAAATCTTTCTGAAGAAGATATGCTGAAATTGGCGGCATCCGTCGAAACGAATTCCCAACATTCAATTGCTCAAGGAATTGTGAAAGAGGCAAAAAAACGGGGCCTTTCGGTTCCAAAAATAGGCGGCTTCAAATCCTACCCCGGGAAGGGAGCCTTGGGCGAGGTTGGCGGAAAAACAGTAGTTGTGGGTAATAGAGGATTGCTTTCCGAGTTAAAGGTTGATGTCGGGAATATTAAAATTGACATAAAAGACGAAACTCCAATATATACCTCTGTTAACGGAAAGTTTGAGGGAGTGATTTTGCTTGCGGATGAGATAAGAGAGGAATCGAAAAAAACAATTGAGAAACTTCATGATATGGGAATAAAAACAGCAATGTTGACAGGAGACACAAAAGATGTGGCAGAAGTTGTAGGAAAGAAGCTTAAGATAGATACTGTTTTTGCGCAAGTTTTGCCGGAGGATAAAGTCAATAAAGTGAAGGAGCTTCAAAGCCGCGGCAACACTGTGGCAATGGTTGGGGACGGAGTGAATGATGCGCCCTCCTTGACCCAAGCCCATGTAGGAATTGCAATAGGCGCGGGAACAGATGTCGCGGTTGAATCGGCCGATATTGTTTTGATGCGAAACGATCCTTTAGATGTTGTAAAAGCGATTTCTTTAAGCCGCAAAACCAATTCCAAGATGATCCAAAATCTTATTTGGGCAACAGGGTATAATATTCTCGCGATTCCAACCGCGGCAGGAGTTTTCTACCAGGCTTTTGGGATATTGCTCCGGCCCGAATGGGCAGCCCTTTTGATGTCCGCAAGTTCAATAATTGTAGTTTTTAATGCTCTTCTTTTAAGAAGAGCTGACATTAGTCAATAAAACCGTCATGCAAGGAAGAGTTTGACAAAAACCCTGCCCAATATGCATAAGAACAATTTCTTGATATTGTTGGTCTTGGTGCTGATTTTTGCTTTGCCGATTCTATTTTTGGTAATAAAATCCCTTCAGGAAAACGCCAAAAAAAGCTCTCAAGAATCTCCATCTGAATATTTTTCAAAGCAGACTGTTTCAGTTGATGACGACCCTGTCATGGGTGATAAAAATGCGCCCATTACGTTGATCGAGTTTTCGGATTTTGAATGTGGCAACTGCAGGCTTTTTTTTCTGCAAACCCTCCCGCTCTTAAAAGAGAAATATATTAATACGGGAAAATTAAGGCTTGTTTATCGTGATTTTCCTGTCAAATCCCATGATCCTTTGGCAACGCAAGAGGCAATGGCCGCAGACTGCGCCGGAGAACAAAAAGGAGATGAGGGATATTTTGATTATCATGATGGAATCTTTAATACGACTACTTCCGGAGGAAGAGGACTTGAGGTGGCCCAACTTTTCTTAATAGCAAGTAATTTAAAGCTTGATGAAATGCGTTTTAAAGAATGTTTTGAATCGGAGAGATTCAAAGAGGAAGTTAAAAAAGATTTTTTTGACGGCATGAATAACGGAATAACAGGTACGCCAACGTTTTTTCTGGGATTAACTACGCAAGACAATACTATAAAAGGAATGAAAATTTTAGGCGCAATGCCTTATGCGGCTTTTAAAATAATTATCGAGGAGCTTTTACAATCCAATGAAACAAATAATTAGTAGAAATATTATTCTAATGACAATAGTAATTTCGTTTTTTTACTATGTTTCAATTATGGCCTTGACAAACAAAGAGCTTGTCTTAAGCGTCATTTTTTCTCAATTTTCTTTAACCAATAAATTAAAATTGTTTTTCATTATTCTTTTTGGATTTGGAAGCGTGAATAGTATAAATTTCCTACTGCTTGTTTCTGTCTCGATACTTACGGGAGCGAATCTTACTCTTTTATTCCAAAGATTTAAATACTTGATCAAACATAAAATCGGCCTATTTTCCGGGGGGAGTTCCCTTGCCGGAGTGGTTGGAAGCGGATGCGTTGTAGTTTGCAGCACCATTCCTTTTATTATAGCCTCAAGCTTTATAGGAGGCTCCATCTTCCTTCCTCTTTTTGAGAACCTCAAATATATTTCCCCGGTGTTGTTGTTGTTATCTTTGATCCTAATGCTCAAGAACTATAGAGAAGTTTGTAAGATTCGTAGCGCGGCTCGAAGAGCGGATTTAGGCGGACGGGTGATGTGAAATTTAAGGATAATTTTCAATTTCCCGGTCCATTCTCTTGCATAATTGGGTTGTTTTAAGGCCTTTTGTCGAATTTCCCATAAGCTTATAAAAAGCGTATCATTATGATTTATAAGAAGTCAAGAATCGAACCAAGCCTTGAAATTGATGATGAAAAAGAGTATAAATGCTCCAACGTAGAATATCTAGCCACGGAGCTAGTAGGATGATATGAATCAAAAACCAATCGCTGCGGTTGTAAGCTTTCTTGTTTTAGGTTTTGTCGGGTACTTCATTTTTGGAAACATAATAAATAAACCGTATAAAACCAACTTCGACTCTAGTAATGCGCTGAGTGGCAAGCAAACCTCTGAAACCAACTTCGACTTTGGTGATGCGCCGGATGGAAAGCAAGGACAGTTCCCATCGCGTCTTATATCCAATGGCGCTCGCACCAAAAAAACCGATGATGTGTGGCTCGGACTAGTAGCAACCATTGAAAAAGACTCCAAACAGGTGAATATAGATGAAGCCGACGACGGAGTCAAGCTCAACGCAACTTCCTGCAAACAAAGTACAGCATACTTCTTTGTTCGTATTAAAAATCCAGGCAAAATGAAAGGCGCTGCCTATCTGAATTTGTATGCAGATTGGAACAAGGACGGCAGATGGCGTGGTAGCGATGAGTGCGCAACGGAATGGATAGTACAAAATTTTCCTATTGATCTTGGAAAACAAACAAATGAAATTGCTGTTTACGCACCTCAATTTACCGCTGGAAAAAACACAGAAAAGATTTGGTACCGGGGAGTAGTCACCCTCGATCAGAAAATGGATGAAACCGCGACCGGTGAATTTGCAAGCGGTGAGGTTGAGGATTACGGACCTAAGTCACCAGGGGAGGAGAAATACTACAATTTTTATTGTATGCCTGATCCGCTCACAATCAATCACGGTTCTAAGGGTGGGGTAAAAATTCTTCCGGATTTCTTTTCCGAGCCCATTTTTGACTTACAATTTGGTAAAAATTTTAAACCCAAAGACCCAAAACGCCAAGTCGCAATCCAGAACAATACTTTTACATTTGAATCTTCCAATAAGGATATTGATCCTCCAAAGCGAAGTGTTCCTCATTTTGTTGATATCAGAGTGCGGTTTGGAGCAGGCGGTAAAGAAGCAGAAGTTGAGAAATCATGCACTGTGATCGTTGAGCACGACGAGGCTACGATAAAAATCCCAAGAAGAAGTTTCCCCATTCCTTCTGAGATTCCACAAATAAAGACTGAATCAGGTGGCACAACAAAAACCGAGTCACCGGAGTCTCCGCAAACTGAAGCTCACCCAATCCAAGAAGGAGCGCCTGCCTTTATAAAGAATTAGTTAGCTGGCAAGGGTACCCCTTGCCATAGGAGTTATGAGAAGCAAAAGCAATAAGCGGTTGGTTTGAATTACCCCTCTTGCAAATACTGAAGCAATATGCATATGCTATATATACTGTGAAACTATTGATAAATCACAGATTGTTTTTCTTCTTTCTTGTTCTGTTTTTTGTTGTTGCGGGGGTAGACTTGTTGAACCTGGACAGGTTTCTATATAAGCAGTTGTGCTCGGCGGTTTTACCTTGGACAGCTGTTCCCTGTGCGGATTTTTACGATATACCCATTTGGAATGTTTACCTTTTGCTTGCCGTTCTTACCGCTTTATATAATGTTCACGCAGAGATTCGAACCACCAACAAACATCTCGCCTCACATAAAAAATAATTAAAAAGTTAGCGGAATTGTGATTGTTTGTGGATAAAAAACTACATAATTACCATTAAATCATTGACAATTACATTAAATTGATGTAATTTAATAATAGTTAATTATCAATGGATAATAATCCCTTAAAATCATTCCTCAAAATACCCTACGATGTTCTTGAAGAGATGAATTTGACCGCAAATATAAAAAGAGATACCGTAAGTCATGCAGAGCTTGAAAAAGAGTACAAAGAGTATCTTCGTAAAGAAAAATTAATAAAAGCAGTGACGATATGTTTTAGCGATATCGAAGGCAGATTTCACATGCTTGATTATGATAAAAAGTATTTTTTGGAATCTGCCGAAAATCTTACATTCGACGGTTCATCAATCCGTGGATTTTCCGAACTCAAAGAGTCAGACTTGAGGCTTTCTGTTGACTGGTCGAGTATTCATTGGCTTCCGGCAGACATTTTTGGCTCCGGAAAAGTAATCCTTTTTGCCAACATAAAGAATAGAGACAAGACCCAATATGAATCTGATTTTCGGGGGATTCTTCAGGAATATACAAAAAAACTTGAAAAAGAACAGCAAATCATTGCGTATGCCGCACCGGAAATTGAGGGATTTTTACTTGATGGCGTTGATGCCGAGCAAAATTTTAATGAAAAAATCGGATTCAAGCTGATATCAATGGGTGGATATTATCATTCGTTGCCTCTTGATAGATTGCGTCTATTTATTGATGCGGCAGCGGAAGCGCAGCGAGCGATGGGTTTTATGAACGAAAAAGATCACCCGGAGGTTGCCCCTTCTCAATTTGAAATGAATTTTGCTTATAAAAATGTATTAAGAACATGTGACCAGACGCAACTCTATAAATTAGTCTGCAGGCAGGTCGCGAATAGTATGGGAATGACCGCTTCATTTATTCCAAAACCGGTTAGTGGGATTAATGGAAGCGGTATGCATATTAACATCTCTTTGGCAAAAGCAGGACAAAATATATTTTACGATAAAAAAGGCCAAGATGGTCTTTCAGAAGACGCTTGGGATTTTCTGAGGAGAATTTTAAATCACGCTCCTGAAATCTGTGTAATACTTAATTCAAGTGTGAACGCATATAGGAGATTGGATCCGCATTTTGAAGCGCCAAACCAAATAAAAGTGTCACCTATTGATCGGGGAGCGATGATTAGAATTCCAGCTGCAAATGAAAAAACTTCTCGTATCGAAATTCGCTCTGTTGCGCCGGATGCTAATCCGTATTTGTGTCACTATGCTATCCTACGCGTAGGTCTTGAAGGCAAGCAGTTGCCATCGGATAAGTCAAAGAGGCAGCGCGTGAGATCTCTTCCAAGCGATATCAACGAAGCAATTAAGCTTTGTAAGTCCAGTAAGTTCATGGATAAAATTATTGGGGAGAAAAATAAAAGAAAATATTTGTACTATAAGGAATTAGCCGCTGACAGATCACCAAGAGAACTCGGAAGAAAAGTAAAAACTTCAGAGATTATTTTTCATCACGAAATTACAGATCAAGTTCTTTGGAATTCATTTTGACCGCAGATTCAATATTGCTGCTGGGCGGTAACTCCAATCTCGCGTTACTGCTTCTTGGGCAATATGCGGATCGAATTTATCAAGAGGCAAAGGACTGCTGGTTTCAGACGGAAGCACTCCTGGTTTACTACCACCTTCTTGTAGCATATGATTTCCAAGATTATAACACGGCCATATAGCATCGTCAATGTCACTTTCTGATATAATTTCTTTTATGGCGAAAAGGGTGAAGAGGATAAGGTCGAAGACGATTAAAACTTATGCTTTTATTGATAGTCAGAATTTGAATCTTGGCGTCCGTTCTCAGGGGTGGAAGTTAGATTGGCGTAAATTTATACAATATTTGCATAATAAATACGGTGTCATTAAGACATATCTATTTATTGGTCAAGTAGCCGGAAACGAATCTTTGTACACTTTTTTGCAAGAGTGTGGCTATATTTTAATCTTCAAACCAACTTTGTATCATCGCGTAGGGGATAAAACCATCATCAAAGGCAATGTCGATGCCGAACTCGTTCTTCATACAATGATTCAATACAAAAATTATCATAAAGCAATTATTGTTACGGGAGATGGAGATTTTCATTGTTTGATTGAATATTTGGAAGAGAAAAGGAAGCTGCTTAAGATACTCGCGCCAACGAAACACTATTCCAGTTTACTTCGTAAATTTAACCAAAAGCATTATATTATTCGTATTGATTTACTGAAAGATTCTTTAGAGCAAAAAAAGACTGGCATTCGCGGTCGGTCGAAACCTTAGGCTAGTCCAGTCATCGTGATATGAATATATTACAATACTATTGTCCTAAAGTCAAGGTAAAAAAGAGATAAATATGAACCTATCGGTCGGAATTATAGGGCTTCCGAATGTGGGGAAGTCGACGCTTTTTAATGCGCTATTGAAGAAGCAAGCTGCGCTGGCGGCGAACTATCCTTTTGCGACGATCGAGCCAAATGTTGGGGTAGTGCCGGTTCCGGACGAACGGCTTGAAGTATTGGCGGATATCGTTGCCGTTGAAATGTCCACCTCGGGGGAGTCCCCCTCGACTACGCTTGGGGCAAGCAAGCCCACCCCCGAGGTGTTAAAAAGACCGCCAATAGTGCCGGCGGTCGTTCAGTTCGTAGACATTGCGGGTTTGGTAAAAGGAGCATCAGAAGGGGCAGGGCTTGGAAATAAGTTTTTATCTCATATTCGAGAAGTTCGGATAATTGCCCATGTTGTCAGGGCTTTTGAAGATCCGAATGTTGTCAAAGAAGGTTCCGTTGATCCAAAAACCGATTACGAAACGATTCGAACTGAACTTGCATTATCGGATCTGTCAGTTATATCAAATATAAAAAATAAAAAAGCAAATATACAAATAAAAAATCAAATAGAGATTTTAGAGCGGATAGAGCAAGTCTTAAACAATAGCAAACCATTCGATAGTTCGAACTTGTCAAAAGAAGAAGAAGACTTTGTTCGGCAGCTTAATTTATTATCGGGGAAGCCTGAGATTGTAGTTTTGAATGTTGCCGAAAGCGATTATACGAAAGATACAATCGAGCAGATCACGCAACAATACTTCCGTCAACTGGAGTACGGGAGTAATAAAATAGTGGTCATTTGCGCAAGAATCGAAGAGGAGTTGGCGGTGCTTTCAGAAGATGAACAAAAACAATATTTACTCGATTTGGGTCTTGAGGAGTCAGGGCTCGAACGGCTAATTAAAAAAGCATACCGCGAACTAGGCTTAATTTCGTTTCTCACCGCGGGGGAAAAAGAAGTGCGCGCATGGACAATTCGATCCGGAACTACTGCTCAAAACGCGGCAGGCGAAATTCACACGGATTTTGTTCGCAATTTTATAAAAGCGGAAGTTGTAAAGTTCGAGGATTTTATTTCGAACAATGGTTGGAAGGCGTCTCGAGAGAAGGGTAAAGCAAGGTTTGAGGGGAAAGATTATATCATGCAGGACGGGGATGTTGTGGAGTTTAGAATAGGTAGATAAGTCCTATCTAATAATCAATTATTAAAAGTAATATGTCAAGGATAGTTGAGCTTCGGGAGGAATTAAAAAGAAAAGCTGATAAAGATAGGGCGAGGGTTTTACAGAGATTTTTCAAGACCGGGAAGGGGGAGTATGGGGAGGGGGATGTATTTTTGGGAATTACAGTCCCCGAGGCGCGAAAAATAGCAATAAAATATAAAGATCTTGATTTCTCTTCAATTCGAAAATTACTCCATTCGAAAATCCATGAAGAGAGGTTAATCGCGCTTTTAATTCTGGTCGATAATTTCAAAAATGGCTCGAATTTAGAAAAAAAAGAAATATTTGATTTTTACCTTTCAAACACAAAAGACATAAATAATTGGGATTTGGTAGACTTATCAGCAGACAAAATTGTAGGAGAGTACCTGTTGTCAGTTCTCGGTTCTCAGTTGTCAGAAATCGGTAAATCGGTTAATCCGTTAGCCAGTCAAATTTTATTAAAACTTGCCAACTCAAAAAACATTTGGGAAAGGCGGATTGCGGTTATGGCGACTTACCAGTTTATTAAAAATAATATGTTCAATGAGACCTTGAAACTTTCTGAAATTTTGTTGCAGGATAAACATGACTTAATACAAAAAGCAGTGGGGTGGATGTTAAGAGAAGTGGGAAAAAGGGATTTAAAAACGGAGGAAGAGTTCTTAGAAAAACATTATAAAAAAATGCCAAGAACAATGCTAAGGTACGCCATTGAGCGCTTTCCCGAAAAACTTCACAGGGCGTATCTAAAAAGCAGGGTATAGGCTATAATTGATCTTCATGGGCAAAATTTTTTTTGCTGTATTTCCGGCTTTAAGCAACAGAAATTATCGCCTCTATTTTTCAGGACAAGTGGTTTCTCTGATCGGCACATGGCTTCAAATAGTTGCGCAGGGGTGGCTTGTATTGACCCTTACAAATTCTGCTTTTCAGGTAGGACTTGTAACGGCGGTTGGGTTGTCGCCTATGCTTGTTTTTTCTCTTTTCGGCGGAGTTATAGTAGACAGGTTTTCAAAACAGAGGATTCTCCTTTTGACCCAAAGCGCTTCGGCTGTTTTAGCCCTTATTTTGGGAATCCTTACTATCCTTAAAATGGTGACGGTTTGGCAGATTGCAGTTCTGGCGTTTTTAGTTGGCTGTATTCATGCAATTGACTCGCCGGCTCGCCAGTCCTTTGTTGTTGAGATGGTGGGTAAAAAAGATCTCGCATCGGCAATTGCGCTAAATTCCGGAACATTCAATGCGGCAAGAGTTATTGGCCCAAGCATTGCGGGGCTTCTTATTGCCCAGATCGGAATAGGCGGAACTTTTATAATAAACGGGATAAGCTATATTGCCGCAATCTTAGCGCTTCTCTTTATTAGGATTAGAGGTTTTGTCCAGGAGCATCATGCTCACCCCTTGCGCACTATAGAGCAGGGAATAACTTACGTTGTTTCGCACGAGACCATAGGTACTCTCCTGTTGTTTACCGGAGTTGCATCTATTTTTGGCTGGTCATATACAACAATAATGCCGGTTGTTGCAAGGGATATATTTCACACCGGGGCCGATGGTCTCGGAGCGCTTTTGGCGGCTTCCGGTCTCGGAGCGCTTTTGGCGGCAGTTTTTGTTTCCGCTTTCTCAAAAAGAATCAGCGCCCCGATTTTTATAATTGGAGGAAGCATGTTGTTTTCAATATCATTCACGCTTTTTTCATTCACAAAAACCTTTGGTCCCGCCCTGTTTTTGCTTTTTATGGCAGGCGCGGGGCTTCTTTTTTACTTCTCAATGATGAATACGGCAATTCAGCATGCGGTTGAGCATAAATTCAGAGGCCGAGTCATGAGCATATATACCATTATGTTTGTGGGAATGATGCCCATCGGAAGCTTTTTGATAGGTTTTGCATCGGAGCATCTTGGGGTGGATGTCGCAATAAGGATTTTTGGATTTATACTCATCGCAAAGAGCATGTTGCTCTTTTTGATCCGTGAAAAATTAAAAATGCCCGGTACTCAGTAATTCTTATCTCTTTCTTACAGTTTCTTTACCAAACATTTTCATTACAATAATTAAGTAGTAAGGTGGCTTTTTTGTCGGGTATACATTGTAAAAATGGAAGTTAAAACAAAAGACCGGTTAAAAAAACTTTTGGCGCAAAGAGAAAAAAAACATCTTCACTATGTAAATCTTGTCAAGTCCTCAGATAGCGCAATTATCAGTCGAACCCTTGGAGGAAGTGTCATCAGTTGGAATCCGGCTGCTGAGAAACTATTCGGATACAGTGCCCGCGAGGTAATAGGTAAGAACATTTTATTTTTATTTCCTCCAGGAAATGAGGCGGAATTGAATAAAATTCAGAAAATTGTCAAAAGAGGGAAGCCAATGGAAGATTTCGAGGCAATAAGAGTTAGAAAAGACGGAACAAGAATTCCTATTGTGGCAAAAATCTCTCCGATCAAGGAAAAAACCGGGAAAGTTGTGGGATTGTCCGCTTTTATACGGGATAATACCGGGGCGGTACAGGCAAGAGAACGCAGAAAAATGATGAACGCAAAGCTCCGGCAATCAAGAAATAATATGAGGGTAATTTTGGAGAATGTGGCAGATGGCATAACCGTTCAAAATTCCAAAGGAAAACTGATTTATGCAAATGATGTGGCGGCAATAAACGCGGGGTATCCTTCAAGCCGAGAGATGTTGAAAAATCAAGCAAAATGGAAAAAAAGATTTAGACTGAAAAGTGAAAATGGAGAACCGTTTCCTTTGAAAAGGCTGCCGGGAAGACGGGTACTTAAAGGTGAAGCAAATCCTCGGGAAACTGTGGGATTTATAAATCGGGAAAACCAAGAGACAAAATGGGCAGTTATTAAAGCAAGGCCAATAATCACTGAAAAGGGGAAACTGCGGGCGGTAGTTAATATAATGAATGATATAACAGAGAGAAAAGAGCTTGAAAGAAGGAAAGATGACTTTATCAGTATTGCAAGTCACGAATTAATGACTCCCATAACAAGCATTAAGGGTTTCATGCAGCTTCTTAAGAAAGATTTAAAAGGAGAAAATGAAAGGATTTCCAATTTTCTTGTAAAAATGGACAATCAGCTTAATAAGCTTACTGAATTAATCCAAAATCTTCTCGATTTGTCTAAGGTGCAGAGTGGTAAATTGAAATATAATGTAGAAAAATTTAATATTGGTGCGTTGATAGAAACAGCAGTCAATGATATAAAAAAGGCATCTAATAAACATAAAATAATTTTCAAAAACAATACGGACACGATGCTTTTTGGAGACAAAGAAAAAATTTACCGGATTCTGATGGTTTTAATAGAAAATGCCATGAAATATTCTTCAAATAAAGATCGGGTGATAGTTTCTGCAAAAGACATGGATCACAAGGTAGAGATTAAAGTTAAGGATTACGGGGTTGGAATAGCGGAAGATGAGAAAGATGAAATTTTTGACAGATTTTATAGAGTAAAGGATTCCAGAGACAAAACTTTCCCGGGTTTTAGAAGTGGACTTTTTTTGTCGCGCGAGATAATACTATGGCACAAAGGAGAAATTTGGGTAAAGAGTCAAAAGGGAAGGGGTTCGACTTTTTATTTTACTTTGCCTACCGAATTAAAATGAAAAAAATATTGGTTGTAGATGATGATTCGGCTATTCTTGAAGTCATCAAGGTGATTCTTGAAGACAATAATTATCATGTAAAAACTTCTGAAGACGGAAACATAAAAAATACTGTGGTTCGTTTCAAGCCGGATTTGATTTTGCTGGATCTTCTGCTTTCGGGGGAAGACGGAAGGGATGTGGCAAAAAGACTCAAAAGCAGCAGTAAAACTTCAGCAATTCCAATTGTCATGTTGTCTGCTCACCCAAGCGCAATCAAAGCGGCTCACGAATCCGGGGTAAATGATTTTATATCAAAACCTTTTGATATGGACTACCTGCTTGAAGTAGTAGCCCGAAATCTGGGGGCGTGAGTTTCTATTTCCCAAATAGACTCCCTATGTTACAATGGTTTTTCTATGCATGAAAGGAGAGAAATTCATAGGGCATATTATTATCCTATTGAACATCAAGAATTCGAAACTCACTCAAATATTGCGATTTTATTACCTGGACAGGATATTCAGGAAATTGGAATGTTTGGGGAAATAGCAAAATATCCGGCAGGCCGGGAAGTACTAGAGCGCGCAGATAGCTTTCTTAATAGGAATTTTGGATATAAAATATCAGATATTGCCCGAGAAGGTGCTGATCCCGATATCCTGGGACAAACCCAATATACCCAGCCGGCAGTATTTACTCTGAGCATTGCAATTCACAATGTCAATAGACATCATCGCGACAAAGACGGATACAGGACTTTGCCTCGCTACATGACAGGGAACAGCGGGGGAATGCTTGCGGCCGTAATGTTATCGGGAGCCACTGATTTTGAAGAGGGGCTATGGCTTTCTGCCATGCGGGGAAAAGTTATGCAGGAGCATGGAGATAAGACACCCACATCTATGGTTGCGGCAATAACCAACGAAGAAGTCATTAGGGAATTGCTTGGAAGAGAAGAATTTGAGCCTCTTGACTTATGCCTCGTTAATTCCGATTCTACATTTGTAATTGGCGGTCCTAATGAAGTGTTGGAGAGGGCAATAGATGTGCTTGCTTCACAAAAAGTCAAAACCAAAACCGTAAAAACTGACCGTTCTATGCATGGGCGATACGTAAGACCGGCAAAACCAAAGTTTAGTGAAGTTTTGCGTCAAGTTAGTTTTAAAACACCTATTATCCCACTGGTTGGAATCCACACGGGACTTCCTATTGGAGACACGCAAGGGATAATTGAAGAATTAGAAGTTGGGTTTGACCACACATTTGATAATACAAAGGTACTTAGGTTTTTTGATGAGGAAGGAGTCCATGTAATATCGGAGGTAAACAAGAAAGGAACTTTTGCTAGGATTTTTGAGCGGACGCTTAATGCAGTTGCTACTCACAAATTAAAAGCGGTAGGGGTGGGAGTTGGTGCTATAGCAATAGCAGGTGTGGGACTTTACGAAGTTTTTACTCGTCACAATCCCCAGAACCACAAGCGATAAAAATTTAAGGTTGATTTCAGAGCAGATGAGATGCATAATTAACATGTGGATTGTATTTTTTGCAAAATTGCCAAAGGAGAAATTCCTAAAGAGTTTGAATATCAGGATGATAAGGTAATGGTTTTTCCCGACATTCACCCGGCGGCACCGGTACATCTTTTGATTGTTCCACGAGAACATATTGAGGATTTTTATAATATTTCGGATTCAATCCATTTAGCGCTAAGCAATGTAATTAAAAGAATGATTGAACAAAACAAACTTCTGGATAGAGGGTACAGGATTGTTGTCAACGGTGGGGGGGCGCAAATCATCCAGCATCTCCATTTCCACCTCATCGGCCCGGTAACTCAAACCGCAAAACTGGCTTAATTTCAACCTCTACTCTTAAGGGAATGGTATTCAATTATCTTGTCCTGATGTTTTTGTCCGAATCTCATCCATTCACGGGTAAGCCTGCCGGTCAGGGATAACTTTATGTATCTTGCGCACTGATTCTCAAGTCTTTGGCGCATATCTTCTCCAGTCGCACAAGATAATTCCTCAGGGCTTTCATGATCTCCCGTTCCATTTGTATCGTTTGCGTCCAGTCCGTTCCGGCTTTCTTCCGCAAAAAATTCCTCAAGTTTATTCCTTGAATCCCAATCTTCCAATCTTAGTTTACAAAATCTTAGGAACGAACGCGGCCTCCTGCATGTCTCAGCGCCCATATAATGTCGTATTATACAACAATACCCGGAATAACTTTAAAGCTAATACGAACTATTATGTCTGTGTGATCGAAAAACACCTCGAAGGTACAATTGGGGCATTAAAAAAGATCTCGCTTCATATCTTCTGTCCGAAGATTTTCATGAAGAATAAGTTCTGCGAGTATAATGGTATTAAGTGGTGTGGGAGTTTTAAGTCCCGCATAGGCTCTTCCGATTTTTACGCCAAGTACAAGGACAGCTTTTTCATGTGGCAGGTATTTAATTGCTTTACCTGGAACCTGTGCGCTTTCATCTGGATCAAGTCTATATTTCTCTCGTAATAATGCCTCGAGTCTTTCCTGTTTCTCTGATGACCATAGAGTTTCTTCCGGAAAACCGTTTCCCGTAATAAATGTTACCCAAAGAAGGTCACTGGCTCTGCACCAGGGTGTCCCTGCGCTTTCCGAGTTTTCCCGTTCTTTCATGTCCCATAGTATAGCAATTTAGAGTGAAGAAATCAATAGCCAATTAGATAACGAAGATTATATCCCCAATTCATTCGCGCTTGGAAGCATTGAAGCAACAGATTTATCAATTGCATAAGCTATTTTTTCCCGTAATCCATCTTCCCTCATATCGTACATCACTTGAAAGTCCGCGGTTATTGCTTTTGCTTTCGGTAAAACTTCGGCCTGATAAAAATATATAAGTCCTGCTGTCGTCTCCTGTTTGTTTTTTTTAAAACCGCGGACATAAGGGAGGATCGCGTCGTACATTTTTAGCCTTTTTTCTTCAAGAAGACGGTCTGTCTCCAAAAACACCCTTTTTGCTAGAGGTATTCGTGTTATCCCGGGTGGATCTTCCGCATCCTCATCTCGATAAAAGCAATTAAAAACAGCTTCTTCAAGGGCAGTGCCAAGAAGTATATTCAAGTAAAAATTGGGGATGTACTGGTTATAGACATCCCCATAGCATTCCTCAAAACTGGAGACTGTTGAGTGGCAATATCCCAGGATTTTTTTCGCGGATTTTCTTGCCGCATCCCGGTCATTACCTTGCCTTCTTAATGCTTCCCTTATCCTTGACACAAATCTTCCGGGTAAACCCGGTCCCGCCTCTGGCGACTTATTCATATAAGTGTTTATTCTACTACAAATTGTAGAAGATTAACAAATGCTATATTGACAGGGGAAAAATGGATAGATAAAATCCAGCTAAAGGATTTATTCCAATTTATATGGCAAGAGGAGTAGAGCAAGAACCCCAACGAAAGCCTCTGGATGAATTAAGAAGTCGACTAGACAGATTTAATCATGCCTCATTCAAAGTTGATTCAATGATCAAAGACCCCGGCGGAGAGCCTTGGCCCCAACGTTTAAACCTCAATGGAATCGCAGAGAGCGAACACTATTTAGAAACTGCTGTCCGTGTTGGGGAAATTACAGAAAGATTAAAGATAAAGACCCAGCCCATCTTAGAGCAGAAAAGATATGCCGTTTATAGCGAAATCGAAGATAGAATTTCTGAGGCCGAAGAGAATGTCGGGAGGATTACCGAATTTGCAGAGCAGGGGTTATACGGAGCAAGGAGCGAAGAGATTTTAGAAAAAGCGCAACGGGCTTTGAGAGAGTTGAAAGGAGAATATCCTCAGCCTGACGAGGCATTTTTACGGCAAGTCGAACAATATGTGAAAGACCATCTAGCCCCCTATACCATGAAGGATCTTGAACATGCAACCGGCCGATCTACTAACTCTGGTCTTTCAAAAATTAAATTTCTTGATGAAGTTGCGGAAAGCCTTGGGATAGATTTCAAAAGAGGTAGAGGGAAAAGAAATAGATTCAACGCAGAAGACTTGAGGCAACTTGCAATAAAGATTGGTCCACCAAATCCCTTAATGTCTGAGGCAGCAAAGAAGGGACAGGGAGAACGGCAGGAAATAGCCGCAGAAAAGCCTGAGGCTATAACTGAAGAGGATGAGGATAGGCAAGGGCTGTTGGAAAGGATCCGAGCTTATATTGCCGTCAACACAAAATATTATTATTCCACAAAGGATGTGTATCGAGTAACAGGAAGAAGTGAAGGTTCCCTGAAGTCAAAACAATTAGAGGAAATTATACGAAGACACGGAATTGTTATAGGTGAAAAAAAGACCCATAAATTTAGATTCCGAACAGATGAATTTATGGAAATAGCTTTAGATATTGGTTTTCCTAGAGTTTCTCAAACTCATGCTTCCCGAACGCAGGGGCACCAAAGGAGGGAGAGTGGTCAGTCGCTGGATGGAGGAGATCAAGGACCGAAAGACCCCGGGCCTGCAGTTTGCAGTGACATAGGAGAATCTTACAACGGGAATCCTGCGGCAATTGTGGAGATTGACTCTTCAGGAGGAGTTGACCAAGGGGCGGAAGAAGATGACGATCCACAAGCCGATTGGGAATCACCGGTGGATAGAATAAAAGCGCTGGAGCGGGAAAAGGCAATTGCCGCGCTAAGGATAGAATTGCCTAGAGTAATTTTAGGCCATTTCGCCGAAGCTGTTAGACTTCATACCGACTTTCCCTTTGCAATGGGGAGGGATGTCCTAAAAATATCATTAAATAATTTACCAAGCGATACGGATTTGAAGGATGTATTTGGGGATATTTCGCCCGAAGAGATGAGAGAATGTTTCTTGGGTCTGTTTGAGGAAGGAACAAAAGAATACTGGGACACTACGGCAGATGAATTAGAAGGAAAGGGCAGAGTTGTATCTGTAAAGGAAAAGCAAATTATAAACTTCTGTCAAGCATTAAAAAGAAGGTATGGAAATATTAGCTATTTCTTTAAAGAAGTCAGAAGCCATTTTTCGACTCAAGTCACCGGCCAAATTCCCGCAAGAAACAGAGGGCCGCAAACTACAGTGTATCGGCCTTACGGTGCAGTAAATCCTCCTATCCAGAGCAGGGGCCGTTAAAGGAGATGTATAGAATATATCGTATAGTAAAATACCGGTTATTCAGATGACCGATATAAATAGGAGGGAGCTTACTCTATTTGTGTGTAAGATGGCTTGAGGGGAGAGGTAATTTGGTCTATTTCAGATGTCATTGAATCCACCGCTTCGGTTACCCTAGTTATAACCGCTTTTTTCCGCGCCCTTTTATCAGTTTGCAGGTATGCTTTTACTATTGCATCTGCCCAATGTAATGACCAGTCCTGCAGTCCCGAGAGTTGATCGTCAATTTGAAAACGTAAAAGATCGGAGCACTTATGGAAGCCAAGAAGATTATCGAGCAAATTATCTCGGACATGTAGCCTTCGTTGTTTGTTGCGCTCTTCTACCATAGTGTAAGTTTCTGCGGGTATTGGAATTCCGGCTCCGGTCTCTCCTTTCTTGTGATAAAGATTGTCGAAAGAAGCCTCTTCAAGGCTCGAGTCAAGTAGACACCAAACAAAGATATCGGGAATAACCCTTGATGAATTGAGGTCGAATTCATTGCAATCGTAAAACACCTCGAAGGTGTAATCGCGGCCTAATTCTCCTTTCTTTTTCCACAAGATTTTACTATAATGTAAACATTAACTACCCGCCGTCGCTCAGGTTAGCCTCCCTGATTAAATCGGGGCAGTCGGAACTTCGCTTTGGCGGGCTCAAGAAGCTGTAAAACTCTCCCGTTTTGCGGGAATCGTTAACAGCTTCTAAAGAGGAGGTGTTTTTTTATGGTTTTTGTAAAAAGATCAAGCGGAGATTCTCCGGATGCAATGATAAGAAAATTTTCTCGCAAAGTAATGAGCGAGGGTATTGTTCAGGAAATGAAAAAGAGGGAATATTATCTTAAGCCCTCGTTGGCTCGAAAATTCAGAAAAGAATTAAACAGAAAGTTTGCAAAAATTAATGCACCCAGATAGTCGGTAACAACTAACTACTAACCACTGACAACTGACTAGTTCAATAAAGTTAGTTGTTAGTTGTCAACTGTCAGTTGTTTGCATCAATTACTTATGGATATTTCAGTTCCTATCTATGTTGAGAGCCGTTATAAAGTTAATAGAAAAAGAATAAAACAAAAAGTTTTTGATACTCTTCACCAGCATGGGGTTGTAGGGCCGGCTGAGGTTTCAGTGGCAATTGTGGGCGACAGAAAGATGAGGGCTTTAAATAAAAAATATCGTAACCTTGACAAGACCACAAATGTTTTATCCTTTTCACAGCTTGAGGGAGAGTACAGTCCTTTGCCCAAAGACAAACTTTACTTGGGAGATGTTATCGTTTCTTATCCCAAAATAATTGAGGAGGCCGCGCTTGAAAATATGCTTGTTGATGACAAGGTTGCGGAACTTGTGGAACACGGGATTTTGCACCTCTTGGGAGAGCACCACTAAGTTAGTAACTAGCAACTAGGGAAAGAATTCAATCATTTGACATTCTAGTTTCTAGTATCTATTATCTAGTATCTAGCATCATGGTTTTTTACAGAAAATACAGGCCTCAAAAAATTTCGGAACTTGATCTTGAATTTGTTCGAAATAGGCTGGAATTAATATTAAAAAACCCCGAGCTTCCCCACGCGTTTTTGTTTACAGGTCCAAAAGGGTTGGGTAAAACTTCAGCCGCGCGAATTTTGGCAAAAGCAATCAACTGTGAGCAGAGGTGGGAAGTTAGAAATGAGAAGCTAGATAAAGAAGTGAGAAGTGGGAAGAAAAAAAATCAAAAAATCACACTTCAAAATCCAGCTTCTAACCTCTCACGTCTCACCTCCGGTATTGAGCCTTGTAATAAATGTGAGGCTTGTGTTTCCATAACCAATGGTTCAAACCTTGATGTTTTGGAGATTGATGCCGCGTCAAACCGCGGGATTGATGAGATTCGAGACCTTCGGGAAAAAATAAAATTCGCGCCGGCAAATCTTCGCAAAAAAGTTTACATAATTGATGAGGTTCACATGCTGACAACGGATGCTTTTAACGCGCTCTTAAAAACCCTTGAAGAACCACCAAGTCATGCTATTTTTATACTTTGCACAACAGAGGAAGAAAAAATACCTCCAACAATTTTGTCACGAACTTTTCACATTGCTTTTAAAAAACCGACAAAAGAGGAAGTTACAAGATCTCTTTTGCGAATAGTAAAAGGAGAAAAACTTGAAATCGAGGAGCCTGTGCTTTTCAAAATTCATGAATTGGCTCGAGGCTCTTTTCGGGATGCGGCCAAAATTCTTGAAGAGCTCTCTATCGGGTACAAGAATGGCAAAATTACGAAGGCGGTATTTGATGCTGTCTATAAAATCGCGGATGTTGATAAGCAAATCATGAATTTACTTGAGAGCTTGAGTCAAAGAGATATAAAAGCCGCGATAAGCATAATTGAGGAGCTATCGCAAAGGGGAGCGGATTTCAAGACGGTAACGGAGAGAACCGCAGACATACTTCACCAAATGGTTTTGAAGAGGGCAGGCGTGGGCTTGGATGTGGAGACCGCGGATATTGCCGGATTTGGCGACAATGACTTGACAAAACTCCTGGACATGATTAATCAAAGTTATAAAGACATTAAATTTTCTGTTCTTCCTCAAATCCCTCTGGAATTAGCCGCGGTGGGATGGTGCCTTCAAGAGATTAAAGATGAAAGATTAAAGATAAAAGATAAACAAGGAGAAGTTACAGAGGGAGAGCCAATTTCAGTTCAAACAAAAGAAGAAAGCGGAGAAAAACCCGAAGAAAGGCATGGCGAGCTATTTCGGGAAAACGCTTTATCTCAGGATTTTTTTGCCGCATTAATCGCGACCGTTAAGCGCGACAACCATTCAATTGCCGGAATTTTGCGCGGGTGTAAACTTACAGAATTAAATGACACTACGGCTCGTTTTGAAACCGCATATAAATTCCATAAAGATAAATTAAATGAAACAAAAACAAGGCTGATCCTTGATAAGAGATCTTCGGAAATCCTGAACAGAAATGTAAATGTAATTGTAAATTTGGTGGAGAAATAGATATAATACTACCAATGCCACAAATACTACAAATGCACACAAATATTTCAATGATCAAAGACGTCTTGAATAATTGAATTATTGGAAATTGGTAGTATTGGTACTGTATTTGTAGTATTAGTTTAGGAAGTAGGTGATATGTCATGTTTAATCCATTAAAAAACTTAGGAGAGTTAAATGATCTACGAAAACAAGCAATGCAACTTCAGAATGCGCTGAAACAGATAATTATCAATGAGGAAAAGGGCAGGGCGCAGGTTGAGCTTTCTGCCGATATGAAAATCCATTCGGTCAAAATAAACGGAGAAGAATACAGCGATCTTCGGGATTGTCTGAATGACGCAATTGAAAAAGCCCAGAAAAAAGCAGCGCAAAAAATGCAGGAAATGGGCGGACTGGGGGGGCTACTCGGAAAGTAGCCCAACATTTGACAATTGACCACTGACAACTGACCGAACGCAATTAAAGTCAGTTGTTATTTGTTAGTTGTCAGTCGTTTATGATAATTGTTGGTGATCCTCAAAACAAATCTCTTTCCGAATCTATCTCGTCTAAACTTGGAGTTAAACCGATTTATCCTGAAATTACGGTTTTTCCGGATAGTGAACAACGTGTTCGAATTCCTTCCAAAATAACAGGAGAAAAGGTTTATTTGCTCAAATCTATAATGGCCCCTGTTGATAGTTCGGTTCTCCAATTATCTTTTACGGTCGATGCGTTAGTTAAAAACGGGGCAGATAAAGTGATAGGAATTATTCCCTACATTCCCTATATGAGGGCGGACCACATGTTCCGCACAGGTGAAGCCGTACCTCTTGAGGTGGTAATCAAAATGATTGAGGACTCAGGGCTCCATGAAATAATCATTATTGACCCTCATTCAATTAAGATTCCTGAAATGTTTAAAATCCCCGTCCATAATTTATCTGCTTTAAGTTTATTTGCAAAAAAAATAAAAGAACTTACGGCCATCCGCGATTTGACTATTGTTTCCCCTGACACGGGAGGCATAAGGAGACTTGAGCAATTAGATGAGCTTTTGGGGGGCGCAAATAAGGTAGTTATCAACAAAGACCGAAATTTGGAAAGCGGAGAAGTGAGAGTCGCGGAATTTGAGGGCAAAATAAAAGGGAAATGCTTTATTATTGACGACATAATCTCAACAGGAAAAACGGTTTTGCAAGCAATTAATACTTTAATTCAAAACGGCGCGGAAGAGGTATATGTTTTCGGTACTCATCCGGTTTTCTCAGAAGATGCCGACAGATTGCTTGAAGGCTCCAAAGCAAAGAAAATATATGTCACGGACAGCATTCCCGTTCCTCCCGAGAAAAACTTCGCAAAGCTTGAAATTTTATCAATTGCAGAATTAATTACCGATGCTATCAAGGATGTTTAACGAGTCCGTATAATTACTTCCCGAGAGTGTTTCATGACGAAGGCAACCGCGCCAAGGACTTCTCTTCTTCTCCGAGGACTCAACTTTTTGATCCACCTTAACCTTTGGGTTGATATATGAAGGTTACCTTCCTGATTTTTTATGATAATTTCCCTTTGTTGTTCATCAAATACGGAGTATCGTAGAATCTCTCCTAAACCTCCTATTCCAAATTTCTTTGGATTTATATTGAGTTCGACAGTTTGATTCTGCTCATCTCTTATGATGGAAAGGGGTTTTCTCTCAAGTGATCCCATGAGTATCAAATTATACATTGTTTTCTCCCTGTTTCAAGGATAAGGATAAGTGGAATTTGCAAATAACAACCATTAGACCCTCGATTTATTGAAGCTTCCATGCTATATTAAATACATGAAGTACTCGGAATTATTTGGAAAAACGGCAAGAGAGGCCCCGTCGGATGAAATTGCAGTTAACGCAAGATTGCTTCTTAAGGCCGGTTTTATAGACAAATTGATATCAGGTTCTTACACACTTCTTCCGCTAGGCTTGAGAGTGGTTAAGAAAATCGAACAGGTGATCAGAGAGGAAATGAATACCACCGGTGCCCAGGAAATATTAATGCCTCTACTGCACCCAAAAGAAATTTGGAATGAGACAGGGAGATGGGAGAAAGCTCGTGATGTAATGTACCAATTTGAAAAAAATAAAAAAGAATTTGCGCTTTCTTTCACGCATGAGGAAATAGTTTTGGACATTATAAGAAAACATGCTTTCACTTACCGCGAATTTCCAATCAAAATTTACCAATTCTCAACAAAATTCCGGGATGAGCTTCGGGCAAAATCAGGAATTTTGCGGGGACGGGAATTTTTAATGAAAGATTTATATAGCGCACATACCTCTCAAGAGGATTTGGATAAATATTACTGGGAAGTAAAAGATGCCTATCTTAAGATTTTTCAAAGATTTGGTTTAAAGGCTTATGTTGCAGAAGCCGCAGGGGGAGTTTTTACAGAGTCACATACGCACGAATTTCAGATTTTGTCGGAAGGCGGAGAGGATACTATTTTTTATTGCGAAAATGGTGATTTTGCCCAAAACCGGGAAATCGCAAAAGTCACGGCAGGGATTAAATGCCCTAAATGTTCGGGAACAATAAAAGAAGGAAAATCTATTGAAGTTGGGAATATCTTCCGTTTTGGGACAGTATACTCGGAAAAGATGAAGGTTCAATTTACCGATGCGTCGGGAAAAAAGCAATTAGTTTATTTTGGGAGTTATGGAATTGGATTAACTCGCCTAGTCGGGACATTGGTTGAATTGTTCCATGATGATAGGGGAATTGTTTGGCCTAAGGTGGCCGCGCCGTACCAAGCTCATTTAATTGACTTAAGGTCGAACCTTCAAAAGGGAGATTCTGCAGAAAGGTTTGCCCTTTATGAAAAGCTGCAAAAAGCGGGCATTGAGGTCTTGTATGACGATCGGGCTGATATTTCGGCGGGGGAAAAGTTTGCGGATGCGGATTTAATCGGAATTCCTATTCGACTTGTTGTGTCAGCAAGGGTTGATCGGGGGAAAGTTGAAGTCAAGAAACGAAATGAGCAAGAAAGTAAAATAATGGCAGTTGAAGAAGCAATCAATTTAATTAATTAAAGCAGGCCAAAAAATTTTGCCCAAATGAGCGTCCAGATTACTATTAAAACTACCACAAACATAGCCACGATTTTTCCCGAAAGTTTTTTATTTTGAGATACATGCGCCTGGTTTCCTGTTTCTGTCTTAACTTGTGGTGATGATATTTTGTTTCCCGTAAAGACAAAGGGCTTGGTGTCCGTAAGCGGCCTTGGGGGCACAGATGATAAGAATGCCTCATTCGTCGGAGCTGTATTGATAGGAGAGGGAGCTGCCGGATTTGGTGACGGTTGCTGAATGGGTTCCTGTGAAGGCAATGGTGAAGGCGTAACATTTGCCTCAATGGGAGAAGGAACCGGGTTAGTGATGGGGCCTGAAGGTGTTTCGGTTGGATTTTCGGGTTTTTTGACCTGGGTATTCATTACGCGGTCATAAATTTGCTTAAGTTCCGGAGTAAGATTCTTTTTTGGATCCATGTATTTATGATAGAGGTATCCTTTATTTATTGTCAAGTTCTCAAAATTGGTATATACTTGAGGATCAGTCTTGAAGTGAGATGTGAGAAATGTGAAGCTTGACAATGAAGTGAGATGTGAGATTTATCACACTTCACACCTCAAAAATCCAGCCTCCAACTTACCAACTTCACACTTCCAACGAATTATGAAAATTATTGTTACTCATAAAGCTTGTGATCTTGATGCTGTTGTTTCCGCTTGGCTTATTAAAAGGTTTCTGCCGGGATGGGAAAATGCAAATTTACAATTTGTGCCGGCGGGAGAAAAATTGGAAGGGAAATATGCAAAAACAGGAGAGGAAATTGAAGAAATTATCCTTCCAAACGGAGATCGGGCAGAAATTATTCATGTTGATACAGGCCTTGGGAAGCTTGACCATCACCAGACGGAAAATACGAATGTTTGCGCAACAAGCCTAAGTTTTGACTATGTAAAAAAGCACAACGAATCCTTAATGCGGGATGAGAATAAATTGGAGGCATTGAGGCGAATAGTTGAATATGTAATAGATGACGACCATTTTCAGGAAGTTTTTTATGAAAACCCAACTGCAGATCTTTATGATTTTTCAATTATTGGTTTAATTCACGGAATAAAACTTAGGTTTCCAAAGGACGATTTGGCTTGTATCAATTTTGGTATGGAAATGATTGAAGCGGTATTTCATTATTTTGAAAATAAGATTTGGGCAGAAGAAGAAATAAAAGAGAAGGGTATTGATTTTATGACGCGTTGGGGAAAGGGAATAGCAATTGAAACACTGAATGATACGGTTTTAAAGCTCGCTCAAACTATGGGATTTGTTTTGGCCGTTCGAAAAGATCCCGCAACGGGATCAGTCAGAATTAAAGCGCGACCAAAAAAACGCAATGTCATCCTGAACGAACGTGAAGGATCTTTTGCTAAGAAAGATTCTTCGCCAAAGGCTCAGAATGACATCTTTACTGATGTTGACATAGATTTGACACCTGTTTATGAAAAATTGAGAAGAATGGACCCTGAAGCCACATGGTTTCTTCACGCATCTAAAAGAATGCTTTTAAATGGCAGTTCCAAAAACCCGGAAATGAAAGGTTCAAAATTAACTTTATCCGAGGTAGTCGAAGTTTTGCAAAATATTTAAGCCCCCTGGTCCTCTTTTTCAGCTTCTTTCAGGTCGATTAAAATTTTTTCAATGTCCCCGTCCATTATTGCCGGAAGATTGTGGTAGGATCGATTAATTCTGTGATCCGTAACCCTATCTTGAGGAAAATTGTAAGTTCGAATTTTTTCTGCCCGCATTCCTTTTCCCACCTGCGTTGATTTAAGCTCTGAGATCATTTCATTTCTTTTTTCGATTTCAATTTCCCAAAGCTTTGCACGCAGAAGTTTCATTGCATACTCCCTATTTTGGTTCTGATGCCGTTCTGTCTGGCATGTGACAACAATTCCTGTTGGTTTATGGCGGAGACGAACCGCAGTCGAAACTTTATTGACATTTTGCCCTCCGTGTCCACCCGAGCGAAAAGCCTCAAACTCAATATCCTCGTCTCTAATGTGAAGGTCTATATCCTCAAGTTCGGGAAGCGCGGAAACGACAGCAGTAGATGTGTGAACCCTTCCTCTTTTTTCGGTTTCGGGAATCCTCTGTACCCGGTGAACTCCTGCTTCATACTTGAATAATCCAAAAGAATTGCGTCCTGAAATTTTGAGGGTAGTTTCATCCAATATTTCTGTTCGAAAGCCTTTTATTTCTGCATATCTCTGGTACATACGGATTAATTCCCTGGCCCAGATTTTGGCTTCGTCCCCTCCGGCAGCACCTTTTACTTCAAGAAGTACATTTCTGTGGTCAAGATCAGATCGTTTTTCGTTCGTAGTTCGTGGTTCGCCGATTTGAGTCGCCTTTAACAGGGCCTCTTTTTGCTTTTCAAGATCTGCAATCTCATCTTTTGCCAGAGCAGATAATTCGGAATCTGAAAGTAAAAGCTCAGCCTCCTTAATTTTTTGGTCAATAAGGGCTATTTGATCTTTAATAAAACTATCATCCATATGTAAAATTTTAAATTTTAAAATTCATTAGAAATTGAAAATTAGAAATTAGAAATTAAAGTGCGTTAGTGCTTTAAAGCCTGTAGCATCTCCTGAAGAGTCTGAGGTTGATATTCTTCCTGCTTCTCCTGTTTCTTTTCCTTTTTTGGTTGTGCCGCTTTCTGCTTCATCTTGAACTTTTCGATTCTCGATGCCGTATCAACAAATCTTTGCTGTCCGGTATAGAAAGGATGGCAGCTCGCGCAAAGCTCCACATGAATTGCGTCTTTTGTTGAGCCCACAGTAAATTTATTGCCGCAAGAGCATGTCACTTGTGCGGCAGGATTATATTTTGGGTGAATTGCGCTTTTCATATTCTTAACATTATATCCCCTTTTTAAGTAGTTATCAAGGCTAATTCCTCTTTCTCAAGAGATGGAGTGGATGGTAATGGATTCTACCTTCGGCAATATAAATCCCAAAAAAGACGAAAAGCGAACCGATATAGTAGAAGGTATCTGGTTTTTCCCCCAAAAGGGGGAGAGCAATAAGAACAGTTACAATCGGATCAAGATAAACAAAGATTCCTGTTTCTGATGCCGGCATATACTTAAGCGCCCAAAAAAAGAGAAAGTAAGCGACAGCCGAGCAGAGTATAGCTCCAAATAAAATTCCCGTTATGGATTGCGGACTAAGTGCTACAGAAATTTTATTCATGTTTTCATAAATAAACAGAGGAAGAAAGCATAGGGTTGCCACGAAAAATGTCCAAAAAGTTATCCCGAAAGCTTCGTATTTTTTTAGCAGTTGTCGACCCAGAATTGTATGCCCAAGACCCGCAAGCATTGCCAGAAAGAAGAAGCCGTTTCCCACAAGATCCATGTTGGGTTCTTGAGAAAATAATGGTTTCATCATGATAATCAAAACCCCGCAAAGACCGATTAAAGAACCTAATATCAATTTGCTTTTCGGTTTTTCCCGAAGCAAAAGGAAGGAAAAGAGTATCAAGAAGATAGGACCGGCGCTTCCTATGATTGACGCATTAATGCTCGGAGCAAATTTTAAGCCTAGAAAAAAGAAGGAGATATTGAGCATTCCTCCCAAAAACCCAAGCAGAAAAACTTCCGCAATGTCGTCTCTTTTAATAGTTAGATGTTTATAAGCAAAAGGCACAATTAGAAAAGAAGCTATAAGAAACCTAAGGAAGGCTAGGGTAAAGGGTCCAATGTCCGTTAACGCCCATTTAAAAATAGGAGGAGCCGCGCCCCAAATGATGTTAGCAATGATCAACGCAAGAACTGCGGTTCGAAAATGGTTGTTTTTAAGAAATAGCATCGGCAGGAATAGTATTTAGTATTTAGTATAGAGGATTTACTATAAAAAGCAAAAATCGTTCGCTACAGTTCTCTAGTGAACTGTAGCATTCGTAATTACATTGTAACTATTGAGCTTTATTTAAGGAAGTCGGGAAGATCTTTTACGGGTAGAGTTGTCTGTTCGCCGGTTTTTAAATTTTTAACTGTTGCCGAACCGCTTTCTGCTTCTTTCGGCCCGACAATTACAACATACGGAATCCCTTTTTGATCAGCATATTTTAATTGTTTATCCATTCTCGCGACTGGATCAACATACAGTTCCTGATTAATATTTGCACTATTTAATACTTCACAAACTTTTATTGAGCGATCTAGTAGTTCTGGCGAAAAAATCGTAACTAAAACTTTTGTCCCATTTTCTAGATTTTGAAACAAACCTTGCTTTTCCATCGCATCTATAATTCGATCAAACCCGAAAGCAAACCCAACAGCCGGAATTGATTTACCAGAGAACATTCCAATTAAATCGTCGTATCTTCCTCCTCCTCCAAGGGATAGATTTGAATCTGAATCTTTTAGAAAAACTTCCATGACGAGTCCCGTGTAATAATCGAGTCCGCGAATCAATAATTGTTCAAATTTAACAACATCTCCAGGACAACCAAGTTTAATAGCTAGATTTTTAATCTCGCGTAATTCTTCTGACGCTTTGAATGATCTTGTTTCAGACAATATTTTTTTTGCATCTTCGGAGTTCATACCAATTTGTTCAAGTTCATTTATTACTTCTTCCTCTCCGATTTTGTTTAGCTTATCAAGAATTGTTAAAGCTTTCGTGGAAATTGTAGACAGGAGTCTTCGATCATTTATCTTTATGATGACATCAAGGCCTAATTTTTTATACGATTCATAAACCAATTCCAATATCTCGGCGTCAGCAAGCAGGCTTGATGTCCCAACAGTATCAATGTCGCACTGCAAAAACTCTCGAAAGCGTCCTTTTTGCGGATTTTCTCCGCGCCAGACGTTTGAGATTTGATACCGTTTGAAGGGTAGCGGTAGCTGTGGTGAGCCTGGCGAACCATATTGGGCTACGACGCGAGCGAGTGGAACCGTTTGGTCGTATCGAAGAGCGACTTTTCGTCCGCCTTTATCTTCGAATTTGTACATTAATCTTTCGCCTTCTTCGCCATATTTTCCTTCGAGTATTTCGGCATACTCAAGCGCTGGCGTTTCAAGCGGCTCAAAACCATAGGACTCAAACACCTTTCGCAAGGTGTCAATAACGTATTGTCTTTTTCGGGCCTCTTTTGGCAAGAAGTCTCTAAATCCTTTTAATGTCTTTGGTTCAATCTTCATATTCATATAATAGCATATTGCCACCAAAAAACCGCCTTGCGGCGGTTGCGTGTATATTTGTTTCAGTTTAAACCACAAAAACTACAACCGCCATTAGGCCGTTGTAGAATGATGATTTAATACGCTGATTTTCATGATCAACTAGCATTTTCTCACAAATAGAGTAGGGTTGTCAAGTATTACTATAAGCCAGTTGACACCAACTAGTTGCTATCGCGATAATTAGGTGTATGACGTTAGTTGCAAAAGATACATATGAGTTGACAAGGGCAATAATTTCAATTATTGAAGCTGGGGCAAAAATCGGATCCTCGCTCATCTTTCCGGATAGTCATGTTATCGACAAGGAAAGATGGGAAAGAGCAAAGAAGCGTGGAACACTGAGGAAAACCATAAAAAGACTTGAAGGTCAGAAGCTTGTCTCTTGGGAAGAGGTTGAAGGAAAGCTAAGGCTTGTATTAACAGAAAATGGAAAAAGAAAAATACTTCAATATAGTTTGGACGATCTAAAAATAAAGAAAACACCAACTTGGGATGGTTTGTTTAGGGTAATAATATTCGATATCCCCGAAAACAGAAAAGGGATCCGAGAAATATTTCGAAAAAAACTCAAAGAACTAGAATTCCAACAGCTTCAAAAAAGTGTATTCGTAAGTCCGTACGAATGCCGCAATGAAATTGATTTCTTAAAGAACGTATATGAAATTGTACCTTATGTATCCTATATTCTGGCGACTGACATTCCAGATATAGCCTTCGATCTTCCTAGGGAAAAGTAGAGTGCCGCACACCAACAAATTGCTATCGCGTAAAATGGTTGTGTTTCACGAATTAGTTAGTTTGACTACAAAGACCTTTATTGTTTAAGAATTGTTTTTATTTATATTTATGGGTATATTGCGGGACTGAGGGTTTAAGAACTATTTCGCCGGCAAAAAATCCCTGAAGCCTTTAAGAGTTTTAGGTGTTATTTTCATAAAGATATCATAGCACAATGGGTCCGTTTTTAAGAAGTATCGGTTTTTCGCCTTTTCTAAATAATTTGGCACCCTTTTTACCTTCAATTGTTATGGAGTCATTTTCAGCTCTTATCCAAGACCCCTCGTAAAGACCAATAACCGGAGTGTCATTTTCTTCGTGAAACTCTTTTATCCTCTGTTCTCTCGTTTCTCCTTTGTGAGTTGATGATGGATCCGGATCAATATAGTGCGGATTTATTTGAAAAGAAATTAAGTTCAGAGCATCAAGGCTACCAGGAAAAACAATCGGCATGTCATTAGTCGTTTTAATAGTTGGACTTGCAAGATTTATTCCGGCGCTGATTCCAATATATGGTATGCCGTTTAAAACAGCATCTCGCATTGGTTTTATAAGTTCCGAGTCATTCATTTTTTTAAGCAATCTGAAAGTATTTCCTCCTCCCACAAAAAAACCCTTCGCTTTTTTAATTGCCTCAAGCGGATCAGCATTGTGAATAGGGGAGGTCTTAATTCCCATTTTTCCAAAGCGCTTTTCAACCGTTGAAAAATAATTATCCAGATCGTAAAGCGCGTAAGGGATAAAAAGCAGGGAGCGAATTTCTCCCAAAAAATTCATAATTGCGTCTTCACAATGATCCAAATACCCCTTTCCGTATGAGATAGAGTTACTGATTAGTAAAAGACGTTTCATATTTTTATGGGTGTCAAAATTACTCTGTTTTTGCAACTACTTTGTGGGCGCGACGTTTTCTGACGCTTTTATGTTTAAAGTTTTTGGATAAAACAGAGATATTTCCGTCCATTTCAAGAACCGCAAGGTTAACATCTGAGATTTTTTCTACCCCGTGTTCTCGTACAACCTGTTCAAGCTCATCTTGCGAGATTCGAGCTTTTTGTAAATTATGTTCTACCTCTTTTCCTTCATAAATTAACATCAATGGGTGCCCTTGGAAAAAAGCAGACATTCTCTTTGATTTGAACAAAATAACTCCAAACAAATAATTGATTATAAATAGAGAGGCGGCGGCAACAAGGCCTCCGATAAGGGTAGTGTTTTGTCCAACCATAGCGGATTGCACGGCATTTGCGATCAGAAGTATAAAAACTAAGTCGGTAATTGATAGCTGAGCGACCTCTCTTTTGCCAAAAAGTCTAATCGCAAAAACAATAAATACATAAACCGCAATAGAACGAAAAACTATTTCCATAGATAATATTATACTCCAAATTAGCCTCCGACACCCTGACCTATTTTTGATTCGGCGCTTTTGGGCGGACGCCGCATTCGAACGCCTGCTTTTTTTCGCTTGAAGTTTATGCCAGCGCTTTTACCCGGTGGGGTTTCGATCTGTGCCTCCAGTCTCAATTTTTCCTTTTGTTTTTCTCTTGCTTCTTCCTCCTCCTCAGCCTGCTCTTTTTTTTGTTTTTCCTGCTCTTCGACATTCGGATTTCGAACCCCCAAGGCTTGGGCATCTTCTTTTAAGTTTTGCACTGCTGCTTGAATCATTTGAGCACTAACTTCGGCCGTAGGTTTATTTTCGTTAAAAACATTGGCTACCTGTTGAGGCTTTGTTCTCTCGTGGGGAGGGGTAGTCTCTGCTTGTCCCCCTGTGATTGATCTTAATTGCTCCTGCCTCTGCTGGTAAAGCAGAGCGGAATCTATTCTGCTTTGTTCGTCCATTTGGTTCAGTTTTTCATCAGAAGGTAGTTCCTGCCCGTTATCCCCATAAAATAATCCTGATTCTTCCTTGGTGAATGAAGATCTTACTTTTCTGCGCTCTTTTTTAGTAGCGATTCCCGTAGTCTGTTCGAATACTTGACTTGCAATTTCAGTGCCGGTTTTCTTTGTTGCTCCAAGTGTTGTATCCAAAGTTCTGACTAGAGGAGAATGCGCGACCATAATAAAATTGTACATTAAACAAAGAAAGGTCGGCAAGTTTACCCCGCACCAAACGCTCGCGCGAATGGAGCATTGGGGAGTAGCGAACGGAGCATTGCGGTTCGGGGTAAAGACTAGGTTGACTGAAATTTGGGTTTATATTAAAATAAGTTCGATTCTGATGAAAAACTTAATAATAGTAGTTTTGATTCTTGTCGGCATTCTGGTTGCTTGGGATGTAGCTTCAAAATATATTCCCGCTTTAGCTCCCCGGAATATTGGGCCTCAAATCTCGGAGCAAACGCTGAAAGTCACACGGGAACAGTCCATGGTTGTTGATGTAGTTAGAAACGTAGGGCCTTCAGTTGTGACAATAGGGGTGGAGAGAACAAATAGTGACCGGGGTCAAGATTTTAGAATGGGGCCATTTTCGCTATTTTTTGAGAATCCGGAAAGTCTTCCCGAAGAAGATCAGGAAAGATTAATCGCGAGCGGGTTTATAGTGGGGGCGGATGGCTTAATAGTAACAAATAAGCATGTAGTATCTGACAATCTGAAATATTTGGTTGTTGATTCAAAAGGCAATAAATATAATGTCGGAAATATTTACCGCGATCCTTTAAATGACATAGCAATTCTTAAAGTAAATCCACCTGCGGGAGGATTTAAGGCTGTTAAGCTTGGGGATTCAGATAAACTTGAGGTGGGACAATTTGCGATAGCAATAGGGACGGCGCTTGGTGAATTTCGCAACACCGTAACAACGGGTGTGATTTCAGGTCTTGGCCGAGGCATCACGGCCGGAAACCCTCTTGAAGGTTTTGTTGAGAGACTTGACAATGTTATTCAAACAGACGCGGCAATCAATCCCGGAAATTCGGGGGGACCGCTCCTTAATTCCGCGGGGGAAGTAATAGGCGTTAATACCGCGGTTGCCTCGGCCGGCCAAAATATAGGCTTTGCTATTCCTATAAATGTTGTTGAAGAATCCATGAAAAATTTTAATCAAAGCGGACAATTCAACCGGGCATTTCTTGGAGTTTCATATGTCATGATAGGAAAGAGGGTGGCGATATTAAATGATTTGCCTGAAGGGGCATATGTAAGAGGAATAACCAAGGGTTCTCCGGCAGAAAAAGCAGGGATTGCGGAAGGAGATATAATTACCAAGATTGACGGGGCAAAAGTGATCGAATCAAGCGGGGGACTCGCGTCTATCATTAATAAGAAGAAGGTTGGAGATACTGTTACTTTGAATATCTATCGGGACGGGAAAACATTTGACGCGAAAGCAACCCTGGCTCCAGTACAGGGATAAATCCATATTCGCCCTTGTCTTTTTCCGCCGACTTTTGTATTATTAGGTTTACAATTTAACATTTATGCGGATATATCAATTAGTTTTATTACTTAAATCGGATTTAAAAAAGGAGCAAAAAGAAAAGCTGCTTGCGGGTCTTAAGGATCTGCTTGGGGATGTAAAATCTCAAAAAGTAGACTCACTTGGTGAAAGAAAATTTACTTACCCGATTAAACGAGAGAGAAAAGGCGAATATATTGTTATTAATTTCGAAACGGATAAAATTGATCAAGAATTCAACAAACGGCTTTTGATAAAAGATGAAGTATTGCGACATTTGCTCATTCGAGCATAGGTTGATAGATTGTAGATTAATTTTTCGAATTGTTAAAAATAATAAATAATATATAATAAATAATAAATAAAAAATAAAGAGGGTATGGCAAGAAGCTTGAACAAAGTTGAATTGATCGGAAACTTAACAAGAGACCCTGAACTGAGGTATACACCTCAGGGGACAGCGGTCTGCACCCTTGGTCTTGCAACCAATAGGTCATGGGTTACGGATTCAGGGGAAAAGAAGGAAGAGGCGGACTTTCATAGACTTGTTGCTTGGAATAAATTGGCCGAGCTTTGTTCGCAGCTTTTGAGCAAAGGCAGAAAAATTTATGTTGAGGGAAGATTGTCAAATAGAAGCTGGACCGGTCAGGATGGCGTGCAAAAGAGCCTCACTGAAATTGTTATAAATGACATGATAATTCTTGACAGCAAAAGGGAGCGCAAAGAAGATGTTACGACCGGGGAAGCTCCCGATCTTCTTGAAGAGCAGACTTCTCCCGCTTCAGAAATTGCACCCCCCGAAAGCAAAAAGAAACAAAAAAAAGAGGAAAAAGACGCCACGGATGTGAACCCTGATGACATACCATTCTAACTTATGCTTAAAAGACAAATAAAAAAATATCAAGATTGTTTTTTTTGTATAGAAAAGAAAGCGCCTTCTTTTCTTGAATATGAAATCCTTGCTCGTTTCATCAGCGAAAGAGGAAAGATTCTTCCCCGTTCTCGAACAGGCATTTGCAGCAAGCATCAGAGAAAATTAACCCTTGCTGTAAAAAGAGCGCGATACCTTGCTCTCCTTCCTTTTATAGTCAGGCCCGAATAGTTTTGTCCGATTTAAGAGAGATTTTGCGAGGTTTATTCCCATGAATAGAATTTTTCAATTGCGAGCTTTTCAAATAGTATTGATTGTTATAATCACGGCGGCGCTTGGTTATTTTTACGGGACAAATAAAATAGCCTTTTCCTGGAAGCAATTTAAGCCCATAGCTTCCATCTCCTCAAAAAATCCACCCCAAGGGCAAAATCTTGATATGAAACTTTTTTATGAAGTTCTCGACAGGGTGAGTCAGGATTATTACGATAAATCAAAAATTGACGCGACAAAACTTCTCCACGGAGCAATTAATGGGATGCTTGGTTCCCTTGATGACCCTTACACCTCTTTTTTTCCTCCAAAGCAAAATGATGAATTTAAAGACCAGCTTGCCGGAGAATTCCAGGGAATCGGAGCGGAATTGTCCCTTTCCCCTGAAGGCCGAGTAATGGTTGTGGCGCCTCTTGATGATTCTCCCGCGCAAAAAGCAGGCATCCGCGCAGGAGATCTTGTTCTCAAAGTAAACAATGAAGAGACAGCGGGTTGGACAGTTGCCCGGGCAGTGGAGAAGATCAGGGGGCCGAAAGGAACAACGGTGGAACTTTCTGTTTTGCATGAAAAGCAAAAGGATTCGGTGACTGTTAAGATCGTGAGAGATGTGATAGTTATTAAAAGCGTTCAGGGATGGGAGAAAAGGTTTTTGTGCGAGAAGGATTGTCAGGAAGATAAATCGGGCGATCTTGTCGCTTACATAAGGCTTTCTCAATTTGGTGACAAAACCAATAATGAATGGATATCAACCGTCAATTCGATAAATGAAAAAATCCGCGGACAAAAGAATTTTAGAGGAATAGTTTTGGATTTAAGGAATAATCCGGGCGGATATTTAAACGATGCAGTGTTTATTGCCTCGGAATTTTTAAATAGTGGAGTAGTTGTTATTCAGGAAGATGCTTCAAAGCAGCAGGAGGCAATAAATGTTTCAAGAAGAGGAACGCTTCTTGATTCTCCTCTTATTGTGTTAATAAATAAGGGGTCTGCTTCCGCGAGTGAAATAGTGGCCGGGGCGCTTCGTGACCACAATCGAGCAAAGTTGTTTGGCGAAAAAACATTTGGAAAAGGTACAATTCAGCAGGCAATAGATGTCGACAGGGGCGCAAGCGTGCATGTTTCAGTCGCACGCTGGCTGACACCTGATGGCGAATGGATAAACAAAAAGGGGATCGAACCCGACACAAAGGTTGAATTTGACGCTTCAAAAAGCAGCAAGCTTAAAAGTAAACTCGATAATCAATTGGACGCCGCGATCAAAGAGCTCCTCAAGTAAAAAGTATAAGGGTATCAAGGGCACCACAGAATTTAGTGAAGGCTGATCTAAGCATTCCGGAAATTAGTCTATTTTTCTATTTTCCACTGTCCATTACTATTCTCTAATTTCCAACAACCATCTTCTTTGCCTAAAGTTCGTTCCCAGGTGCAATCGGAAGACACCCCGAAGGTGTAAAGAAGGTGTAAAGAAAGGTGGAAAGATTATTCATTTAACATCTTGTTTTCGCTTGGAATTTGGAGGCTTATTCTGATACAATTCTTTTTATGAAGTTATACAATACGCTTTCGCGAACCATTGAGGAGTTTGAACCTCTTAATCCGCCACTTGTCAGAATGTACACTTGCGGCCCCACGGTGTATGATTATACCCACATTGGCCATCTTAGGAAATACATTGGTGATGATATTTTAAGAAGAACCCTTGAAATGAATGGGTATGAGGTAAAGCATGTTATGAACATTACCGATGTTGGGCACTTGACTTCGGATCAAGATGCCGGTGAAGACAAGCTTGAAAAAGGAGCAAAAAAGTTTGGAAAAACTCCACTTGAGGTTGCCCGATTTTTTGAAGAGGATTTTTTCAAATCAATTGATGCTGTGAATATAAAGAGGCCGGTTATTGTTGCCCGCGCGACAGAACATATTAGCCAGCAGATAGAGTTAATAAAATTCCTTGAAGAAAAAGGGTTTACTTACCGCACAAAACAGGCAGTTTATTTTGATGTTTCGCGTTTTCCGAATTACACAAAGCTTTCGAAACAAGAACTGTCAGAAAAATTAGTCGGAGCAAGGAATGAAGTGGTGGTAGATCGCGAGAAAAAAAATCCACAGGATTTTGCCCTCTGGTTTTTTACAACCGGAAGATTTAAAGATCATGTTCTTCGTTGGCCATCACCATTCACCGAAGGTTTTCCGGGCTGGCATATTGAATGCAGCGCCATGTCAATGCATTATTTAGGTTTAACCCTTGATATACATACGGGAGGAGTAGACCATATAAATGCGCATCACACAAATGAAATTGCCCAGTCAGAGGCCGCGACCGGAAAAACATTTTCAAGATTTTGGGTACACCATGCATTTTTGTCAGTTGAAGAGACAAAAATGTCAAAGTCTCTTGGCAACATTTATACTTTAAAGGACATTAGAGATAGGGGATTTTCTCCCCTTGCTTTTCGTTATCTTACATTCCAAACCCATTATCGTTCGGAAATGAATTTCACATGGAGCGCGCTTGAAGCAGCCCAGAAAGCATTGGAAAAAATCTATGAGATCGCGGCAGATTTCCCGGCTCCCAGAATAGGGTGCGCTGAGTTTGAGGGTGATTTTGAAGACGCTCTCAATCAAGACCTCAATGTTCCCAGGGCCATTTCTGTTATGTGGTCATTATCGCGATCCAATTACCCTGACTATGCAAAGGCGGAAAGCCTTTATAAAATGGATGAAGTTTTGGGGTTGAAAATAAGAGAAAATGCCAAAATTATAAAAAATATTCCCCAGACAATTCTTGACATGGCAAAAGACCGGGACAAGCTCAGGAAAATGAGGAAATTTAATGCGGCCGATAAGATCAGAGTGGATATTGAGAAGAAAGGATATGTGGTTGAGGACACGGACAAAGGGACAAAAATACTCCGCAAGATATAGCAATTAGCAATTAGCAACTAGTAACTAGTTACTGTTTAATTATGGGTTGGAGTTTTTTTCCGCTGCCTGTTGAAACAGGGGCATCCTCATCCACAAAATCAACAAATTTCCTCATGCCACTTGAAGGAGGCAAATCGGTAAAATGAATAACTCTTTGCGCATTGATTGTACCCTTTTCTTTCAAATCGGCAAATCCAACCACAATTGCCCGCTGGCCGCGCTCGATTTTTGAAAAACCCGACCTTTTTGAATTCTCCCCGTCATAAGATGTGGTTTTTGTTGAGGTTTGTATATCAATTATTTTTTTGCTACCTTCTTCTGACACAATGGTTATCGTGAAATTCTCTCCGTCTTTTAACGCTACAATTCCCTCAATATTTACAGGGCTTACATCTCTTGAAACAAACCTTGCCAATAATCTCTTGCTATCTTTATTGTAAAGTCCCACAAACGACAACATGTCTCCTTCTTTTATGTCCGAAATTCCAAAGGATTCCTTACCTGTTGATTTAAATTTTGTCAATTCATCTATATCTATTACTCTTTGCCGTTTTTTAATATCCTCAAGAATTATTTGGGTATTGGTTGTGCTTTTGACAACGCCGAGAATTCCTCTTTTTTCAACAAGCTTCAATTCCGCGACCTTGCTTGCCACAAGATCTTTTATCTTTTCAATTCTGTCGATGTCTTCTTGTTCTTTTGTAACTTCCGGAGTGCCGGTTGGTGTCACCTTTTTTAAAGGCGTGGGCGTAGTCGTAATCGCGTATGAGGAAGTTGTTGCGGAAAATAATAATATAAAGATTATGACCAATAGCTTTTTCATTAGAATTCCTCCGTATTAAAGGTTACAACTCTTGCGTCTTTGGCCTCCTGCCCATCAGGATCAATAGAACGCGTTACAATTTCATTGCTTGAAGGATCAATAGTGACTGTGGCTGAAAATTTTCCATCAGTTGTAGGCTTTATTATTAGATCCTCAATATTTGTTGAAATAATTATTGTATTTTGGGGGTTGGTTCGCCCTTTTACCTGTATTGACCTTCTTTCGGACAGTGATTCATCTTTTGGTTCATCAATTGAAAGGTAAACCTTATTTTGAGGCGTTGGAGAAGGAAAATTTTCGGAGGATTTGCTTATTGCTTTTTGCGGAATTGTTTTGGTTTGTTGATAGAGGAAAAAAACCAGTGTTGTTGTGAGAAGTCCAATTGCTATCGCAATAAAAACTATAACGAGTCTCTCGCGCATATAATGTTCCATATGATAGATCAAAAAGAATCCCTTGTCAAGAAAGCTTAAACTATGGTAGGATAGTGGGGCATTAGTATGGAAATAGCTATCGCGCGCGAAGGCAGTTTTAAAATAAAATCCAAAAATACCGTATTCATAATCAATCCTGACTCCAAAATTGACGGGGATGTAGTGATACTAACAGAAAAACCCTCTTCATATTCTCAATTTCAAGGCAAACTTGTGATAGACGGACCCGGAGAATACGAAGTATCGGGAGTATTGATAAAAGGGGAAAAAACTGATGGCAAAATTTCATTTGATTTCGCGGAAGATTCCCAAAGCATAGCCGTCTTGTCAACTGCTTCATTAGCGAAAAATAAAGAGATCGAAGATCAAACTGCTGTCGTAGTTTTACTTCAAGATGGGAAAACCGACCTTTCGGGGATTAGTTTATCCGGTGTCTTGATAGTTGTAGGTCCCAAGGATTTGCTTCCTCAAGATTCAAATATCAAAAAGTTGGATAAAATAAATCTTAAAAAAGTCGAAGAATACAAGGGAAGCATAGTCCATTTAAGTAAATAAGTCCATTAAAGTTGTATGGCAGTAACAAGAATTCCCCCGAACAACGAAGAGGCAGAACAAGCAGTGCTTGGAGCGCTTTTAATTGATCGCGACGCAATAAACTCAATCATTCAACTTCTTAAGCCGGATTTTTTTTACAATGATAATAATAAAGATATATTCCAGGCAATGCTTGATTTGTATGAAGAAAGGAAACCTATTGATCTTTTGACATTAACGCATATTTTAAAAAAAAAGAAAAAATATGAACAAGTGGGCGGCTCAACTTATATTACCTCCTTGGCTAATGCTGTTCCAACTGCTGCCAATATTGAACACTACGCGCAAATACTTAAAGAAACATACATTAGAAGATCATTAATAAAAATGGGAGCCTCAATCACCGATCTGTCTTTTGATCAGGAAACCAATTCGGATGAACTTCTTGACCGGGTTGAGCAGAATATCTTTAGCCTTTCCCAGGAAAACATTAAACAGGGATTTTTGCATATTAGAGAAACCTTGGCTCAAAGCTTTGACAAACTTGACGAGCTCCATAAGAAACAATCGCATTACAGAGGAATTGAAACAGGCTTTGTTGATCTTGACTTGCTTCTTTCAGGACTTCAGGATTCAAACTTGATAGTTTTGGCAGCTCGGCCGGGGCAAGGCAAAACCGCTTTTGTCGTGAATGTGGCTCAACATGTTTCCGTTCAAAACAAGATACCCGTTGGAATGTTTTCTCTTGAGATGAGCAAAGAAGAACTCGTAGATAGACTTTTAATCAGTCAAGCAAATATTGACGCATGGAAGTTAAAGACCGGAAAGCTTTCCGAGGAAGATTTTGGGAAATTGAGCGAGGCGATGGGAGAACTGGCGGATGCACCAATCTACATTGATGATACTCCTGGAATTTCAATTGCCGAGATGAGGTCCAAAGCAAGAAGGCTACAGATAGAGCATGGATTAAAGCTATTGATTGTTGATTATATGCAGTTGGTAAATCCAGGAAGAAGGTTTGAGAATAGGGTTCAGGAGGTTTCTTTCATTTCTCAGAATTTAAAAAATTTGGCACGCGAACTAAAAATTCCGGTTTTGACGGTATCGCAGTTGTCGCGAGCTGTTGAGCATAGGGGGGAGAGAAGGCCTCAGCTTGCTGACCTTCGGGAATCAGGCGCAATAGAACAGGACGCCGATGTTGTGGTATTTTTGTATACTCAAGAGGAAGAGTTTACTCCGCAGAGAATTGTAAAAGTTAATGTGGCAAAACATAGAAACGGGCCGGTAGGTGAGAAAGAACTTCTTTTCCGGGGAGACCGCATCAAATTCTTTAATATAGATCGTGCCCAAGAAGAAGCCCCAGCCGCGAACTAATATTTGACAACTGACCACTGACAACTGACCACTGACTTAGTATAATATTCAGGCTTGGGTCATTAGCATAATGGGCTTATAGGTAAGTGGTATACCGGTACATTCGCATTGTACAATCCCGAGTTCGATTCTCGGTAAGTCCACCAATTCATATGGAGATATTTTCGGAAGAGCAAATTGCGTCTCTTATTTCAAGGGGCGTAAGTTGGGTTACAGAGCAGAGGCGGATTCATAGACCAGACGCAAGACCCTTCCATGATGCGGAAAGAAAATTTCTTGAACCATTTTGGAACAGAGATTTTCTTGATAGGGTTAGAGTAAAGGAAGTTGAAAAAATAGAAATTCCTCCTGATCTCGCAGCTGTTCTTTTACCCGGTTTCATAGGTATAACCTTTGGAGACACAATTTTACTGAGAAGATCTACATCTAATGTTCATTTTCATGAGAACATACATGTGGCTCAGTTTGATATTCTAGGAGTCCAAAGATTTGTCGATGCATTTGCGAGAGGGTTGATGAGTGGTCTTACTTACAATGAGAATCCACTTGAGAGACAAGCGCTTGAACTTGGGAGAAGATTTATGGAGAACCCTAATGTTCCATTCGATGCTTACGAAACAGTTAAGTCTGGCCTATTGAAGTGAGGTAGTTTTCTACTTTTCGAGTGAGGTCCGAAACGCTTCCTTCGTTTTCGATTATTGCATCTGAGAGTTCAAGACATGCTTGTACTTGTTGTTTGTGTTTGCCCTCTTGCGCCATTTCGCGGTCATCCAATTCCTTGAATTGTTCAAAGTTCTGAATTTCAGAAGAGTAGAGGCCTCGCTTGGCAAATAACTCGTACCTTCTCTTTTGGTTTGCGATAACCCCTATTATATATGCATTGAATTTTTGTTTAAGGAATTCTATCTCGGCGGGATTTCTTATAGCATCGATTACCACTAAGTCAGGATTATCTTTGTCAATGATCTCTGCTGTTTGCTTTGCCAATATATCTGCCCCGAGTTTTTCGCGAAGCTCATTCGAAATCATATGACAATTATTTCTTGAAACTTCAAGACCTCTTTTTTGCACTTCAGTTTTAAGAACGTCTGAAAGAGAGTAGGCGGAATAACCTTTTTGCTTAAGGATTTCAACAACGATTCCCTTTCCTGAGGCAATCGGCCCCACAAGCCCAATAACTTTTCTTGGCATTATGGGAGTATATTCTATAACTTTTTAAGTGGTTAAACAAGATGAAAATTTCTTCTAAATTAAATTCGCTTTCTTGTTCTAAGATAATATAGAAAAATCAATCCTATGCTTACAATATGAATTAATGCCGTTAATTGTAGATTGGCATTCAGGAATGCTACCCGAATTAGG
>Ga0209542_10001400_pt1 | contig 56725 bp, 53 predicted proteins | sample RifCSPhighO2_01_FD_184028 | JGI IMG/M metagenome (GOLD analysis project Ga0209542, IMG submission 184028) | Soil microbial communities from Rifle, Colorado - Rifle CSP2_plank highO2_0.1 (SPAdes) (version 2) | ecosystem: Environmental > Terrestrial > Deep subsurface > Rock core/Sediment ... | reverse complement strand
GAGGGTGGCCACTAAATACTATCGGTTTATTGACAATAAGCATTCTTAGCTTTACTATAAAGATATGCCAAAGATTAAGAAAGTTAATCTTAATATAGCTGGAATGCATTGTAATTCGTGTTCTTCGGGCATTCAGATGGTTTTGCAAAGCACAGATGGTGTAATAAACGCTTCTGCCAATTACGAATCAAAAAAAGGAGAGGTAGAATTTGATGAAGAAAAAACCAATCTGGATAATATTATAAAAGCTATAGATCAATTGGGTTATAAGGCAACGCCAACGCCAGCCTAAACGTCTATGAAATATTTATTAAGCATAGGTTTGATTTTTATTTTCTCTTTAATCCTACCTCTTGTTGTTTCTTCTCATGAATCGGATACGGTTCATGAGGAAGTACCAGCCACAGTTGATCCAATGGTGGCTATTGGAGTAGTTGTTTTTGTTGCGATTGGCGGAATAATTATTTGGAGGGTTATGTTTAGCAAAAAAAAGGCTCCAACTGTTCAATCATCGAATGTCCAAGCAGAAACGCCTAAAGCTGATTCGCAACCTAGCCAACCTGAAAAGTTGGAGACTAAAAAATAATGGATCAAACATCTGTCCAAACTACTCCAAAATCCCATCCCCCATTAATTTTTCTTTTATTAGTAATAGCTTTAATAGCTATATTTATTTTTGGTCTTAAATGGATTTTTGGTCTTGGTCAAGGGGAAGTCGGATCTGTGCCATTTTTGATTTTTGATTACTCTGTTGGACTGACAATGATTTTTCTTCCCTGCACACTCCCTTTGGCTTTTGTAATTGTGCCCATGGTTATGGGGAAATCTTATCAAAAAGGCATTGGCATGGTATTGGCATTTGGATTGGGAGTTACGATTACGCTTAGTATCTATGGTGCATTGATTGGGTTGTTGGGCCAGGTCTTGGGAGTAAATCAGGTTGAAACAGCAAAGAATATACTATATGCGCTTGCCGGTCTTATGGCAATACTTTTTGCGCTCGGGGAGCTGGGTTTGATTAAATTTAAGTCTCCTACATACTCCGGTGGCGTTCCGCAATTTATAATGAAGCAAAAAGATATTGCAAAAGCAGGACTGCTTGGACTTTTTATGGGCAATGTAGGGGTTGGCTGTCCAAACCCATTGTTTAATGCTGTTATTATTCCTCAAATTGTCGCAACAGGAAGCCCGTTCCAGGGATTTATTATTATGGTGGTTCAAGCCCTTGGAAGAATTACCCCTCTATTTATTTTGGCTTTTTTGGCAATTTTGGGCATTAACGCTACAAGTTTTTTAGTTGCACATAAAGATAAGGTTACAAAAATTACAGCATGGGCAACGTTGTATGTGGGAGGTTTTCTATTGACCCTTGGGCTTTTTGGACACGACTGGTGGGTATTATCGGGAATCCACACATTGGGAGAAAAAATTACCCAGGAGAACGCTATAACAAATTTATTGGGAAGTAAAGTTGCAGAGTTTGGACACACACACGCGATGCCAGTTGGCGGAGCTTCTTGGTTTTTTAACTTGCCTGTTTCTTTGGGAACAACTGTTCTTGTTGCTTCCTGGATTTTGCCAATGTTCTGGTATCTTCTAAAAAGAGAAAGAAACGTTTCTCAACTTCCAGTAGAACTGCAGGTAGCAGAAAAAAAATATCTTGGTCTTTTGACGTGGTTTTTTGTCTTGATTTCCGCGTTTATAATCACAGTTTTTGGTTATTTGCTTCCGCACAATTTTACAGCTCATTGGTCAAAGGAAGCAATGATGCATGAAGAGGAAGAAATGGATGACCATGATGATAGTAAGATGGGTATGACAAATAATGTTTCAGATTTTCATGCGACACTTTCTAGCTCGCCATCAGCAATCCTAATAAACAAACCATTTACGCTCAAAGTTGCCTTGCACGATAAAAACGGAAATCCAATTAATGATTTACAAGTGTCTCATGAACGAATTTTACATGTGATTTTACTAAGCGAAGATTTGGAGAAATTTATACATGTTCATCCGGAAGAAACTAAACAGCCAAAAATTGTAGATGTGAACAGTAATGAATTTACCATTCCCTTAACGCTTTCAAAATCAGGACGCTATAGAGTTTTGGTTGATGGATTCAGGAAAGGCATAGGAGAGGTATCTGATGTTTCGTGGATTGAGGTTGGAGACAAAGAGACACCGCCTGCTATTAAAAAAAATCTTATTAAAGATCGTATTTTTGACGGATATGAAGTAATGCTTAAGTTGGAGCCCGATCAACCGAAATCCAATGGTGAAGTACATTTTAATTATTATATTAAAAAAGATGGCAAAAGTGTTCTTGATACCGAGCCTTATTTGGGGGCGGATATCCATCTTGTAATTGCTGCGGTTGATTTGTCTACAATAATTCATACTCATGGTACAAAAGTAAAATCTGGAATTATCGATGCGCATTATACACTTCCATTCCCTGGTCTTTGGAAGATCTATGGACAGTTTCAACATCAAGGACGTGTTGTAACTACAGATTTTATGGTAGAAGTAGAGCCGGGCACAACGAGTGCTCAAATCATGGCTCCACATATGGATGACCATACGGATTTATGATTAACGTTCAGCTTGTTATTTCTCCCGGTTGCACGCATTGCGCAGAGGTGAGAAAGGTTTTACAAGAAATAAAACCTAAATACCCATCGATGCAAATTGAAGAAATTGATGCTTTAGGTGAAAAAGGAATGGAATTAGTATTAAAACATACTATTATGGCTTCTCCCGGGACTTTAATAAATGGAGAACTTTTCGCAACAGGAGGCATCAATAAAAATAGTTTAATTAAAAAATTAGACTCCCTCAAGGTTTAGTAAATGTTCTTTTTTTGCTTGTTTTTGCTTCCTCTGTTATAATATTTTCTATGGCGCAGGTTTTGGGGTTAACGCTTCTTTCTTTCTTTATCACAGGCATACTTCTTATTCCATTTATAGATTTTTTGTATAAAATAAAACTAAGACGTGCCAAACAGACAACACGGGACATGTTTAACAAGCCGACTCCGGTATTTGACAAATTTAATAATTGGAAAGTAGGAACGCCTATCGGAGGTGGAATACTTATTATAGTAGTTGTTTCTGTATTGACTCTTTGGGCGTATGGAATCTTGAATATCGATATTAAGCCGTGGGAATTATTCGTAATTCTTTTCACGTTCATAGGCTTTGGGCTTTTAGGTCTTTACGATGATGCGAAGAAACTTGTTAACGGCAAGAAAATTTCGTTCTTTGGACTGAGATTTAGGTATAAATTCGCGATTCAATGGGTTTTGGCCCTTATTATCGCGGGTGTTTTGTATAAAGAGCTTGGCTATGATTTTGTTTTTATACGCGGTTTTGGCCAGGCAACTTTGGGCTATATGTTTGTTCCGTTTGCCGCGTTTGTAATTGTTGCTTTTGCGAACGCTGTTAATATTTCAGATGGTTTGGATGGGTTGGCCTCGGGGCTTCTTTTAATCTGTCTGGTTGCGTTTTTAGCGATAACATCGAATCAACTTAACGAGCCTCTGGGGATTTTTATAGCCTTACTTATGGGGAGCATTGCCGCATTTTTGTACTTTAACATTTACAAAGCAAGAATTTGGTTGGGAGATGTAGGATCTCTGTCTCTTGGCGCTGCGTTGGCCGTAATTGGACTTTTGACGGGCAAAACCATTGCTTTGGCTTTTATCGGCGGCGTATTCGTGTTGGAGATCTCATCATCTTTAATTCAGATACTTTCCAAGAAATTTTTAGGGAGAAAAGTTTTTCCGGTTGCTCCTTTTCATTTGTGGTTGCTTAAAATCGGATGGGATGAGCCAAAAATTGTAATGAGGGCATGGCTTGCAGGCTTTCTTTTCACGGTTTTAGGGCTTTACATTGCTTTTATTGGCGGTCCTCACTAAAATGAATCGAATAGACGTTTTTCTTTTGGCTATAGTAACTACGTTAACGTTTTTTGGTATTTTTATGATATACGATGCGTCGTCGTATGTGGCATTTAGAGATTTTGGCGACAAATATCATTATGTTAAAGATCAATTTGTCTGGTTTTTGTTAGGAGGCTTAGGGCTTCTTTTTTTTGCAAAGCTTAACTATCATAAGCTGTATTATCTTTCTTTGCCGATTCTTTTTGCTGCAATAGCTTTGCTTGTTTTAGTCCTTATTCCCGGTATTGGAGTAAAACTTCTTGGGGCAAGAAGATGGATAAATTTTGGGGCTTTTGTTTTGCAGCCTGCCGAATTTGTCAAATTAGCGCTTGCTATTTATCTTTCTTCCTGGATGTCGCACAAAGAAAAGGGAAGATTTTTGGCATTTATTTTGTTATTGGGTTTAGTAATATTTTTGGTAATTCTTCAGCCGGATATGGGAACCGCAATTGTTATTCTTTCTGAGGCGCTTGTTATCTATTTTCTTTCGGGGGGAAATATTTTTTATTTTTTCTTCATTATGCCAGTAGTGGCAGGATTAGGATATGTTCTTATAAAGATTGCTCCATATCGGGCTGAACGACTTGCTACTTTTTTTAACTTCAATCAATCCATCGAGTCATCGTCTTATCATGTAAGGCAAATACTAATTGCGTTTGGCTCCGGAGGATTAACAGGTGTCGGGCTTGGAGAAAGTCTTCAAAAATATGCTTATCTTCCGGAAAGCACAACAGATTCAATTTTTGCAATCGTTGCCGAGGAGTTTGGTTTTGTAGGAGCAACGGTTCTGATAGTTTTATTTATTCTTTTTGTTTGGAGAGGATTTTATATCGCTGTTCACGCAAAGGACAATTTGGGAAAGCTTATGGCCGGAGGAATTACGACTTTTTTAGGCGTACAAGCGATTATTAATTTAGCAGCCCAGACTGCCCTTGTTCCGTTAACCGGCATCCCACTTCCTTTTATTTCGTATGGAGGCTCCGCTCTTATTGTTGATCTTTGTTCGGTTGGGATACTTTTGAATATATCGAGAAAGAGTTAATGCCAATGTCATTCCGAATTTATTTCGGAATCTCGTTTATTCACAAACAAGATGCTGAAACAAGTTCAGCATGACAATGGGGAAGTACTGATTATGAAACTAATTATTGTCGGCGGTCACCTATCACCTGCTCTTGCAGTAATTGAAGCTTTACAAAAAGATGTAAACGTTTTATTTATTGGAAGAAAGTATGTATTCGAAGGAAGTAAAACTCTTTCTTTGGAATTCAGGACTATAACGAAACGAAAAATTCCATTTGTGAGTATTTCTACCGGAAGGTGGCAGAGAGAATTTACACGATTTACAATTCCATCTCTACTTAAGTTTCCATTCGGGATTCTCCAATCGTTTCTTATTCTTAAGAAGTTTAAACCGGATGTTGTTTTATCTTTTGGCGGATATTTATCCTTACCTGTGGGTATAGCAGCTTTTATCTTGAGAATTCCGATTGTTATTCACGAACAAACATTGGAGGCAGGTATTGCAAACAAAGTTCTCTCGATTTTTGCAAAAACAGTTTGCATTTCCTGGGAAACATCAAGGAAGTATTTCCCAAAATCAAAAGTTATCTTAACGGGAAATCCAATGCGGAAATTCGAAATTCGAAATTCGAAATTCGAAATTAGGAACGATAATGAATTGCCTATTTTATATATTACCGGTGGAAGTTCAGGATCGCATTTCATTAACACATTGGTCGAGGGATGCATCACTCAATTATTGGAGAAGTATGTTGTTATTCACCAAACAGGAGATGCGGAAGTATATAGAGATTTTGATCGTTTACAAAAGCTTTGTGAAGGCTTGCCATCAGAATTAAAGTCAAGATATACAATAACAAAATTTGTTGAGCCGGAAAATGTCGGATCAGTGATAAAGATGGCTGATTTAGTTGTTTCACGCGCCGGAATAAATACAATTACGGAGCTTATTTTGTTAAAAAAACCGTCACTCCTTATTCCTTTGCCTTCATCTCAAAAAAGCGATCAAAATAAAAATGCTTTATACTTAAAAAGTTTGGGACTGGCAGAGATTTTTTATCAAGACTCTCTAAATCCTAGGAAGTTTATAGAAATTTTGATTGAAATGATTGATAATATAGATAGGTATAAGATTCTGAACCAAGTTCAGAATGACAGAAAAATTAAGAATGCGGCTCAAAAAATAATTGAGGCTACTATAGTATGCAAAGAGCACAAGTAAGAACAAGATACATCAGAAAGAAACGGCGTTTTGTTTTTGTTTTAATCTCACTAGCGCTGATAATGCTAATTGGCTTGGCATCGTTACCTTTTTTCGCAAAAAGAGATTTATATATAAGCCCTGTAACTAAAAACAGTGATGATGCAAAAAAGATAGAAACGCTCCTTCGTGATGCTCGGATTTTATTTTTGTCTATTTCCATTGACGAGGATTCTTCTTACAAAGTAAAAATTGAAGGTGGCGGAGAAGTTGTTTTGTCTTTAAAGAAAGATTTGGAAAGGCAAATCACCTCTTTACAACCCATACTAAAACAACTTACAATAGATGGTAAGAAGTTTAATCGTATCGATTTTAGATACGATAAACCGTTAGTTGTCTATGAGTGAAGGGAAGATAGTTGTTGGTGTTGATATAGGCACATCAAAAATTTCAACTCTTATCGCAAGGGTCGATGAGGCGGTAAATGTGCTTGGTATTTCCGAGGTAGTGTCTAAGGGCATCAGAAAAGGACAGATAGTTGATATAAAAGCTGCAGTTGAGGCTATTACTTCATCTTTGGATCAGGCGGAGCGTATGTCCGGCTATTCGATTTCCCGCGTTATTGTGTCAATGGGCGGAAGCCATATCGAGTCGCAGAATTCAAGAGGAGTAGTTGCTGTTGCCGCTCCTTCTTCGGAAATTACACCAAATGATTTAGGGAGAGTAATTGATGCCGCAAGAGCGATATCTTTGTCTTCGACCCGCGAAATAATTCATGTATTGCCTAGAAATTATATAGTTGATGGACAGGAAGGAATAAAAGACCCGATTGGCATGACCGGGGTAAGGCTGGAAGTTGATACGCACATAATAACTGCAAATAGTGTGTCCCTACGGAATCAGGAAAAAGCTTTCTCTCAAATAGGTATTGATGTTGACGGTGTTGTATTTAGCGGCTACGCAAGCAGTCTTTCAACTCTTACAGATACGGAAAAAGAATTGGGAGTAGTAGTTGTAGATATTGGAGCAGGAACAACAGATGTTTGCATTTATGTTGACGGATCGGTTGGGTACTCTGTGGTTTTACCAATCGGAGCAAGGCATATTACGAATGATCTGGCAATAGGGCTTAGAATTTCTTTGGAGAGCGCTGAGAAGATAAAATTATTTTTGTCTAAATCTTTAGAAAAACGTAAAGCTTATGGATCGGAAGTGATTCCGGAAACTAAAAATTCAGACGAGGTAGATATCGGGCTTTTGGGCTTAGCAGAGGAGATTCGTAAGGTTTCTAAAAAAACATTGATAGATGGAATAATTCGGCCAAGGCTCAATGAAATTTTTACATTTGTAGGGCACGAAATTAAGAAAAGCGGTTTCTCCGGGCAAACGCCTTCCGGACTTGTAATTTCGGGCGGAGGGGCGCGTACAATTGGAGCAGTGGATTGCGCAAAAAGAATGTTGGGTATGCCTGTTAGGATTGGTGTACCAACCAATATTAAAGGTTTAATAGATGAGATTTCCGATTCGCCTTACGCAGCAGTTGTTGGGCTTGTTATGTATGGCGCGACACTTGAGACAACTTCGTCTTTGCCTTTTGGTATTTCTTTACCGCAATTTCAATTCTTACGATTTAACAAAATATTTTCCAAAGCGTTTAAATTCATCAAATCCTTCATGCCGTAATAAGTAAAAAGTTAAACTAATTTTCAATTTGAAATTTGAAATTTTCAATGAAATGTTAATAAAGAAATTTTCAAACAATAAATATGGTTTAGAATCCATTTCGTAACCCGTCACTCTGGCTTGCCCAGAGTCTCTAAATGCTAGGAGATTCTGGATGCACCCTTGGGGCTTACCAGAATGACGCAAATAGTTAGGTTTTGAAATAACTTCTAAGAGAAAATTGCAGTAAATACAAAATAGTTTTAAATTTGTAAATTAAACTATTTAAAATTCAATGAAAATTGAAAAATGAAAAATGAAAATTACGGAGTGCCTTGTACTTTTAACTTTGAACTTTTAACTAATGATACGTACTTCAGCCTCTCATTTTAAGATGCGATCCCACAGTTTTTTGATAGGCTAAATTCAGCTCCAGCCTCATTTGCAATTCGTGAGAGTCAATATCCAAATATACACGAGTTATTGTATAATTATAAGGAAGCGTTTGAGATATGAAGCACCCAAAGAAAATTAATGTTCAAGGCATAGAAATTGTAACTTTTGCTCAAAACGAAGCCGATTATATCTCGTTAACTGATATGCTCAAAGCCAAAGATGGTGATTTTTTTATTTCAGATTGGCTAAGAAACAGAAATACTGTTGAATTCTTGGGTATTTGGGAGAAAGTAAATAATCCAAAGTTTAATTATGGCGAATTCGCCATAATTAGGAGCCAAGCTGGCTTGAATAGTTACAAAATCAGCGTTAAGGACTGGGTAAACAAGACTAATGCCATTGGATTAAAAGCCAAGGCGGGCAGATATGGCGGTACGTATGCCCATAAAGATATAGCGTTTGAATTTGGCATGTGGATCAGCCCTGAATTTAAGATATACCTAATCAAAGAATTCCAGCGCCTTAAACAAGAAGAAAGTGAGCGTAAAAAACTCGGTTGGGATTTGAAGCGTAATCTAGCGGCAGTGAATTATCGAATTCACACAGATGCAGTTAAAGAACGTTTGATACCGGCACACGTTTCAAAAAACAAAGCCAGTCTAACCTATGCAAATGAAGCTGATGTGCTGAACGTCGCTCTATTTGGGAAGACTGCCAAAGAATGGCGAGACGAGAATCCAAGCAAAGACGGTAATATTCGTGACCATGCCGATGTAACTCAACTAGTGGTTTTGGCGAATTTGGAAGGAATAAACGCCGAACTTATCCGTCGTGGTCTTCCTCAAGACGAGCGTCTAATGCAGTTGAATGAAATTGCTATTACTCAAATACGGTCACTTGTTGGAAATGCATCTATTAAAAAATTGAGTTAAAGTAATCTCCCTTAGATTGTTTTATCAAGCTTTCTCAGGATCATTCCTAAATACTACACCTCAAGAAGTTCATCATACCATAGAGGATTGCGACCGTTTCTAGAACTTAAGCCTGAGCAATATTACGAACTTTAGCCTTTCATCTACGTAAACGATCCCACAGTTTTTTGATAGGCTAAATTCAGCTCCAGCCCCACCCAGACCTATTTGCAATTTGTTTTGAAAATATTATAAAATAAGGTGCAATGGAAAAGCTTCAAGAGCATCTAAATTCATCAAATCCTTCATGCCGTAGCTTGGGTAAGATTTGAATTAACTGTTTGCCTATTGCTTTTTTATTTTTTGATGTGATAGTATGGTGTCAGTTTTAATATATGTTAATTAAGCCTCAGACAACTAATTTTGCTAAAATCCGCGTTATGGGTATTGGAGGAGGAGGATGCAACGCGTTATCTTCTATGATATCCCAATCGCAAATTCAGGGAGTTGATTTTGTTTCTGTTAATACAGATGCTCAAGCACTTCTTTTGTGCCAGGCAGCTACCAAACTTCAGATTGGAGAAAATCTTACAAAAGGTTTAGGGTCCGGGGGAAATCCGGAAGTCGGAAAACAGGCAGCGGAAGAATCTTATGAAAAGATTAAAAAACTTATCGATGGATCGGATATGATTTTTGTGGCAGCAGGCATGGGAGGAGGAACAGGAACCGGCGCAACACCAATAATCGCAAAAGCTGCAAAAGAGGTTGGCGCATTAACTGTTGCTGTTGTAACCAAGCCGTTTTCGTTTGAAGGGACAAGAAGAATGGTAACAGCGGAAGATGGGATTGCCAATCTTAAAGACAAAGTTGATACGTTAATAGTAATTCCTAATCAAAGAATTTTAGACGTTGTTGATAAAAAGCTGTCATTGGTTGACGCGTTCAGGGTCGCGGATTCGGTACTTTCGCAAGGGGTACAGGGTATATCGGATATTATTACGGTTCCAGGACTTATAAATGTTGATTTTGCAGATGTTAAAGCGATTATGAATAATTCCGGGTCGGCTCTTATGGGAATTGGGACCGGAGTTGGTGAAAATCGAGCTCAAACTGCGGCAAGAAGCGCTATCGCGTCTCCTCTTCTTGAGATATCTATGGAAGGAGCAAGAGGAGTGTTGTTTAATATTACAGGAGGCAGCGACTTAACAATGAGCGAGGTTGATGAGGCGGCAAAAATTATCGCATCAGCCGCGGAGCCGGACGCGAATATTATTTTTGGCGCGACAATTGAGGAGGCAATGAAAGATCAGATAAAAATAACTGTAATTGCAACCGGATTTGACCAAACACGGCAGCCCTTTAGAGAATTTGTCGCTCAGCCAACCGCAGTTGAGGAGGAAGTAAAAGTAGAAGAAAAAGGTGAAGAGCCGCCGGAGGAAGAGAAAGAAGAAGAGAAAAAAGACATCTGGGACATTCCCGCATTTCTAAGACAGAAAAATTAACTTCAAAAATTACTTATTGCAATTGTTGGAAAAACCGTTTACACTATAACAAGATCGTTTTATGGCAGTTAAAAAAGTAAATAAATCAATTTCTATCCCCGTCCCATCTTTATCTATGATTCCATCAAAACTAAAGACAAATCAAGTATTGGTGGTGCTTTTGATAATTGCTTCATTTATACTAGGGTCGCTTTGGACAAAAGTTCAATATTTGGAAAATAACGGTTCGAAGGATTCCAATACTGCCGGAAACGCAGGGGTGACTACTGTGCCTCAAGCCCCAGCAGGTGATACAGGTCCTGTTACGGTTTCGGTAGATGATGACGCGGTTTTGGGAGACAAAAACGCAAAAGTAACGCTTATTGATTTTTCGGATTATGAATGTCCATTCTGCAAAAGACATTTTGAGCAAACGCTTCCTGAACTTATGAAAAAATATATAGATACCGGCAAAGTAAAAATGGTTTATCGGGATTTGCCTCTTCCATTTCATGATCCAATGGCAACAACAGAGGCAATAGCTGCAAACTGTGCTCGTGAACAAGGAGACGATACAACATATTATAAATTTCATGACGAGATGTTTAAGCGGACAACATCCAATGGCAATGGGTTAACTAAAGATACTTTGAATACAATTGCATCGGACTTGGGATTAAATGCGGATACTTTTAAATCATGTGTTGACTCTGAGAAATACAAAGAAGAAGTGCAAAAAGATTTGGCTGATGCGAATAAAGCAGGCGCCACCGGAACACCAACTTTCTTTATAGGAAAATCTACCCCAAATGGCGATATTTCTGCTACAAAATTAGTAGGCGCGCAGCCTTTTAGCGCGTTTGAAGCTATTATAGAAGAACAGTTAAAGTAAAAATCAGAGAGCCTCTAGTGCCTTGCGCATTTTTTTGGAAGCATCTTCATACAATACATTGTTTGCAAAACTCATTGGTTTTCCTATCTTGATCCAAATCTTTTTTCTTTTTTTAGGAAGATTTTCTATAAATAGCTGTCCCATCGGAGGGAAGATTTCCCGATACGATGGATCAATTTTTATCGGAATAACCGGAACTTGCATCTCAACAGCCATAAAACCTATGCCTTTTTTGAACTCCATTAATTCCCCGTTTTTGCTAAAAGTCCCCTCCGGCGCAAGAAGCACTGAAAATCCCTTATCCAAGAATTCTCCTGTTGTTTCTAAGGATGCTTTAATTTTTTCCTTTTTGTCGAATGGAAATCCTCCTCCTAAAAATTGCACCCAATTTTTACGATAGTCCAGCCAGATATCGGATTTAACCGCAATAACCAGTTTTTCTCTAATTTTTTTTGGCAGTACGCGTAAAACACATAGTCCATCCAAAACTCCAATATGGTTAAAGTAGAAAATACAAGGCGTTTGGATATTTCTTAGGTTTTCCTTATCAATTACCTTGATGGGAGCAAAAAGCGCATGAACAGGAAAAGCAAAAATGTTTTGTAAAAAATTTCTTATCTTTGCTGTTGTTAGGTTATAATTCCATTCTGTTATTTTGGTTTCCTCAGCTACAATGGGAGATTCTTTAATCAGTGTTCGCAAAACCTCAACAGTAGTTTGGGGATTAATAGCTGTTTCTGAAATTGCCACTGCGAATTCCTGTTCGATTAAAGACAAAAGTTCAACTCTCTGCAAAGAATCAAGTTTTAGATCGGTAGCTAAAGAATTGTTTTCCTTAATTTTAACCGGTGGTGTTTTTGTGACTTGAGAAATAAGAGTTATTAGTTTATCTTGGGAGTGAGCAACTTTCATCAGGGGATCCTTCGACTGCGTCCCGCTCAGCGGGGCTTCGCTCAGGATGACACTTTGTGTCACTTTCTTGCGGTCGATTTTAAGAAGGGGAGTGCGGGGAAAATCTTCTTCTTTCCATATAGTTGTTTCCATAATTTGTTCGTGGGATGCAAGCTTTTTGTTCGTTTCTTTAATTATGTCCGGAAGTTTAGCTGAGTCCTTTGTTATAACAACTGCATGAACTATTTCCCCCTCTTCTTTTTTAATTCCAATGATGCATGATTCTACTATCAAGGGATGGGAGTTTAATTTTTTTTCTATATCCTCGGGGTAGACTTTTTGCCCATTAGACAAAACAATTCTGAATGCTTCTCTTCCTGTGATATATAAAAAACCATCAGTATCAAATTCGCCTACGTCACCTGTATAGTACCAATTATCTTTAAAAACAGATTTAGTTTTTTTGACATCCTCAAAATACCCGGATGAGATATTAGGACCGCGTGCCATAATTTCGTGAGTCACAGGATCGGTTTTAACCGTAATTCCGGGTAGCGGTTTTCCTACAGAACCTAATTTCTTCTCTGATGGAGTATTGATGGTAAGTATCGCTGTTGTTTCCGATGCTCCATATCCTTCGAAAACTTCAATGCCTAAATTTTCCCATTTTTGCGCAAGCTTAAGATTCAGGGGCGCTGATCCGCAGCCAAAAAATAATAAGCTTCCTCCAAGCTGCGCATGAACCTGACGAAATAATAATCTTTTTGCAAAAATTGGTAGAAATGGGGCGATTTTGTTTAACATCTTCCACAAGCTTTGCTTTCCCTGTTTTTCTACTTGTTTTTCTATGCCATTAATTAAAAGGCTAAGAGCTTGTGGAACCAAAGCAACAGAAGTTATTTTACTTTTCCTTAACGCTTTAATTATAGTTAAGCGATTAATTCTTTCTAAATATGTTACTTTAATACCTACTTTATAAAGAGCTAGAAAATTAGCTGTTTGTTCGAAAGCATGCGAAAGGGGCAATAAAGAAAGAGTTCTATATTCTTTTCTGAAAGGAAAGCTTCGGGTCAAGGCATTGATATTGGATAAAAAATTGCCATGAGTTAACACAACGCCTTTTGGCGTGCCGGTTGTGCCGGAAGTAAAAGCAATTTCAGCAAGGTCGTCCAGTTGAACATTGGGGAGATTTGGGTGATTAGGGAGTTTTTTGACAAACGCAACTAAATCTTCCAAATAAAATTTTTCCTTAACTAATTTGCCAAAATCTCCCGGAATGAATCTGCTCTTGAATCCTGCTTTACATTTTGCCTTTTTTAAAAATACTTTTAATGTTTCATCGGTGGTTCTAACGTCTATTGGGACTGTAATAACCCCCAAAAGCCAGCAGCCAAAATAAAGAATTGCATACTCGGGACAGTTTCCGGACCAAATAGCAAGCCTATCTCCTTTTTTTAATCCCTTTAGTTTTAAAAACTCTGCTGTTTTTAAAGAAAGATCATGAACTTCTGTGAATGTAAATCGTTGTGTTCTGAATCCGCGTTTTATTTCGTAAGCGATTCTATTTTTATGAAGTTTTGAATATGTTTTTAAAAATTCTCCTAAATTTTTCATGCCATTAATAGAGGGCGGTAAATTGGGCGATTACATAATTACCGTCGTGGCTGATACTTAGAGAATGATTCAGGATTGAAGACTTAAGACTTAAGATTTTAACTTCGGGTGCTCCGTTGGATTTATAATCTATACTAATGTCTTGCCACGAATCAACAGGCAGAGACAATGCTTTAATTACTGCTTCCTTGGCGGCAAAAATTCCGGCCAAATGAGCGGTATCGGTTTTTTTTAATTCTTTATCATGATAAATTCTTCGCAGGAAATTATCTCCTCCATTTTTTAAAGATTTTTTAAATCGGGGTAAGTAGACTAAGTCAACTCCGCACGCAATCTTCATTTCTGATCTTTTACAACCTCTCCTTCTACAATGCTGTTTTTGTCAATATTCAAAGGTTGCGATTTTCTCTTTGGCTGCTCTTTACCAATTTTTCGCAATATATAAAAAAGCACCATAGGCGCTAAAAATAAAATCATTTTTCTTATTAGAATTTGTAGGATCATTTTATAGATCAGGTTTATTTAAGTTATTAAGAATTTCTCCTAAACGTTTTATTTCGTCTCCGTACCTTTCCCAATCTCCTTCTCTTTGAGCCCTGATGGCTGCTTCATATGCTTCTGTTGCCTGCTGAAGGAGGCTTTCTTTGGTTGTACCCTCTTCGCCGCGAGGCGAGTCAGAAGGAGCTGTTGGAACGGTTGACTCCTCGATTGGTTTAGCTTGATCATCTAAAGTACCAAAGATTTTAGCAAGGCCGACTTCTAAAGTTTCTTCCATTGCTATTTTGTTTTGATAAGCAACAATGACACGTTTAAGTTCCGGAATTTTTCCAGCTTCTGCTTTAAGATAAAGAGGCCTCACATACACAAGAGATTCTTCAATTGGAATAACCAAAAGCGGGCCTTGAATTACCTGGGAACCGCGTTGATCCCATAAAGAAATTTGTCTTGCTATTTCGGCATCCTGGTTGATTCTTCCAACTACTTGTTTGGGACCAAATACCAGCTTATCTTTAGGGAAGTGGTAGACGACTAATTTGCCGTACTTATCATCGTCGTTTCTGGCAACCATCCATGCAGAGAGATTGTCCTTAGCTTTTGGGGTAAAAGGGAGCATGAGAATAAACTCTTCTTTCGATTCGCCTGGGAGCTTCATGATCATATGCCGAGGAGTCATTGCGCTCTCGTCAATTGCCGGAATTTCCCACTGGTCTTCTTTGTTGTAGAAAATTTGCGGATCATCCATGTGGTATGTTGTATAGATTGCAGTTTGCATAGTAAAAATATCCTGCGGGTAACGCAAATGAGAAATTAAGCTTTTAGGCATCTTAGAAAGTGGACGGAAAGTTTTTGGGAAAATTTTGGCGTAAGCGTTAATAATAGGATCGTTTGGATCGGACAGATAGAAACTAACTTTTCCGTTGTAAGCGTCTACAACTGCTTTGACAGAATTCCTGATATAATTTATTTGGCCTCCATTTAATATTAGTGGTTGGGAGTAAGGATATTGATTGGTTGATGTATAGCCGTCCATAATCCAATAGAGCTTGTTATCCGCAATCACAAGATAAGGGTCTTGGTCGAAGGTTAGAAAAGGCGCGATTTTTCCTACTCTTTCTTTTAGATTGCGGTAATAAAGGATGCGGCTTTGATGAGTAATGTCACTTGATAAAAATAATTTAAGAGATGTAAATTTTATGGAATATAATAGACGTCTAGCTAAGGAATTAATCTCAACGCCTCCCAAGCCTTTGTATACGGTATAAACATTCTCCTCTCCTTTTGGATAATCAAATTCTTTAGATTTTGTTTTTACAAGAACATAGTCATTAAGAATTTCTCCATAGTAAACTTCTGGCTGATTGATAAAAAGTTCTTTGACATCTGATTTAGGAGGTAAGTCTTTGACAAACAGAACTGGTAATCCTTCCGGTGTAACCTGGTTAACTGGCCCAGCAGCAACACCGTAGCCGTGGGTAAATGTTAACCGCTCATTAATCCAATTTTTGTTGGGAAGACTATCTGATGCCAATTCTCTGGGAGATAGCATGATTTGACGAATTTCATCGTTAACTTTGTAGCGGTCGTTATCAACAGACGCAAATTCGTAATAAGTTCGGATTTCTTGAATTTGAGAAAAGGTAGAAAGGAGCGGGTCTCTGTCCCAGAGCCTGACGTTTTTGATTGTAATGTTATTAGTTGCAATGTCGGTAGAGGTTATTGGTTTATCCGCAGATATCTTTCGTATCTCTACTTTATCCAGACCATATGCTTTTCGAGTAGCCGCGATGTTGTGTTTAATAAAGGGTGTTTCTTTAACTAACTCATTGGGGGCAACGATTAATTTTTGGAAAACTGATGGGATAATTGTTGATGAAAAACTGACAATAAAAGTTAAAGAAATTGCGCCAAGAAGGGGATATAATTTTCCGCTGATTCCATAGAATAATGCTAAAATTGAGGCTAGTCCATAAACATAAACAGAAATGTTAAGGATTGGTATCATAACATTAGTATCTGTAAAAGCCGCGCCAAACACGGGTCCACTCTGGCTGATTAAGAGATTATAAAGGGATAAATGTGTGCTAATTGCAATTGTTGCCAAAAAGAGAGACAGTAAAATACCGATATGCAGCCTGGATTTTTTATCGACATTAAGGCTTTTCGTATGCTTTACTTGAAGATTTTTTGGCATTCCTATTAATTTTGATATATCTAATTTAGAAAAGAGATTTAACAAATTAATACTTCCACGAAGGAAATATATAATAATACAACTAATAAGCGATATTAAGACGACAATTTTTACAAGATTAAGTCCTAAAAAATAAATAGGGAGAGAAAATACATAAAATGATACGTCCTGTCTAAATATAGGATCAACTTGTCCAAAAGATACCATTGATAGGAATTTTAAAAGATCTTGCCAACTGCTAGAAGCTATCAGGCCAATAAAAAAGGAAATAATTAGCGAAACGATTATACCGATTTTCTTGACGTTTCGGTCGTTTAGACTTACAGGTTGACCTGTTAATGCTTCTGGTAAAGTTGCTATCCATGGAATTTTTGAGTGGATTGACAGAAATAAGTTTGAAAGTAGAAAAACCGTTGTAAATATTCCTGCTATTAAGCCAACGATTACTTTTGCGCTGAGAGACTTAAGAAATATTTCTGTGTAGCCTACTTCTTCGAAAAACCACCAATCTGTAATCAAAGAAACGGAACTAGAGAAAAAGATAAATATAACTGCAATTGCTATTCCTAGAAATGTTAAAGACAATTTTTTAACAACTCCCATAAGTATTACTTAGATTGTTTGTTGAAAGAGTTAAAAATAATCAAAAGAAGTGATATGAATGGAATGGCAAGTAAAGCGCCTATAATTCCCAAAAGCTCACTTCCAATAATCACACCAATGATAATAGCTATGGGATGAAGACCCACTGCTTTTTGCATAATGCGGGGAACAAGCAGGTTATTTTCAACTGCCTGGAGAAAGATATAAAATACAACAACTACAATTGCTGTATTGGCTGAAGTGTTCAACGCCACGATAATAGCAGGTATTGCCGCAAGAATAGGTCCTATCGTTGGTATAATCTCTAACATTCCCGCAATTAACGCTAGAGGCAGGGCAAATTCTAGGCCCAAAAGAGTGAGTCCGATCCATGTTATGGTTCCAATGAATAGTGAAAGGACTATTTGTCCCCGAAACCATCCTCCCAATTTTTCTTCGATTTGAGAAGTAATAAGTAAAACTTTTTTATGGTTTTGTATTGGAAATAAATTGACTAAATATCTTTTAATTCGGTCATGATCAAGAAGCAGATAAAAACTTACAACTAAGATAGTAAGCGTAGAAAACACTCCGCCAAACACCTTACTTGTTACTGCGAAGGCGTTTTGGCCTATTGCGCCTATTTCACTACTTATAAGATAACCTACCTGGGAAGCGTCAATATGAATTCCCAATATTCGCGCAGCTTGATCCAAGTATCGTGGAAAAATAATAAAAAGAGACTGAATTTGCGACACAAAAAATGGAATTAAAGGAGTTACAAGTGAGGTAAAAAATGCAAACACAAATAGGTAAGGAATCGCAACGGACAAGATCCTCGGTATTCTTTTTTTCTGAAAGAATTCTACGAATGGAATAAAAGCAGCCATAATAATGTATGCTATAAAAATAGCGATAAGAATCCCTTTTATTTTAAGAATAAATAATGCAATCAATATAAGAAAAAGCGAAAAAACAACTTGGTTTCTTAAAAAGTAACGAATAAGTGGGTTGTTCATACTGTAATTATACAGTATTTTGGAAATTACTGCAGCTTCTTGAAGTATTCTTGGATTTAAGATAGAATTAAATTCATGTTTACCCCGCACCAAATGTGTGGGGCAAGCTGTTTGTCATGGAAGAAAAAAAACAAAATTCTGGTGCGGGGTTTAAATCTGTTAATCCCAAAGTTGATTTTCCAAAATTAGAAGAGGAAATATTAAAATATTGGAAAAAGAATAAAATTTTTGAAAAATCTGTTGCCTCCCGACCGAAAGAAAAAAAATGGACTTTTCTTGACGGGCCGCCGTTTGTCACGGGTACCCCACATTATGGAAGCCTGCTTTCCAGTATTCCAAAGGATGTATTCGGGCGTTATTGGACAATGAAAGGGTATCGGGTACGGCGTGTCTGGGGATGGGACGGACATGGATTGCCGATTGAAAATAAAGTTGAAAATGCCCTTGGTATTAAGTCAAAAAAAGAAATAGAGAATCGCGTTGGAGTAGATAAATTTATCGAAGAGTGTAAGAAGTATGTAAATGTAGTTTCTGCGGAGTGGGAGTGGTATGTTGATCGAATTGGGAGGTGGGTAGATTTTAAAAACGCGTATAAAACGTGGGAAGCAAATTACATGGAATCAGTCATGTGGGTTTTTAAGCAAATGTACGACAAAGGATACATCTACAAGGGTCTTCGTGTGACACTTTATTGCCCGCATTGCGCAACTCCTATATCTAATTTTGAAATTGCGCTTGACAATAGCTATAAGGAGGTTTTGGATGCCGCAACTGTATACAAATATGAACTAAAAGTCAAAAGTCAAAAGTCAAAAGTCAAAAGTTATATCTTGGCTTGGTCGACAACTCCATGGAATAAAATCGTAACACCGGCTCTTGCTGTTAATCCCAAGTTGACTTACGTCAAAGTGAAGCAAGGTTCGGAATTCTATATTCTTGCTAAGTCGACTTTAAAGATGCTCAAAAAAGAACCGTATAAAATTTTGGAGGAATTTAAAGGGTCGGAACTTGTTGGTAAAAAATTTATTCCTCACTATGACTACTACTCAATAAAATCGGGTGAGAAAGCATTTGAAATTATCGGCGGAGATTTTGTAACCTCAGAAGAAGGAACCGGCGTTGTAACGATCGCGGCTTACGGAGAGGAAGATTTAAAAGCAATGACCAAACATAATATTCATATAGAAATCCATTTAGACGAAGAAGGAATAATAAAAAAAGATGTTCCAAAATTTGGGGGAATGCACTACCTTAAAGCGAATAAGGCGGTAAATAAAGATCTTTTAAATAGAGGGCTTATCTATAAAGACGAAGAACTTCCGCACAATGTTCCAATTTGTTGGAGATGCTCAACAAGGCTTTATTATGCGCCTCTTGATGCTTGGTTTGTTGACGTACAAACTCTAAAGCCTTTAATGAAAAAAACCAATGAGAAAATAAATTGGTTCCCAAAGCATTTTAAACACGGACGTTTTCTCAAGAGTTTAGAATCAGCACCCGATTGGAATATTTCAAGGAACAGATACTGGGGTTCGCCTGTACCGGTCTGGGAATGTACGAGTTGTAAAGAGCGTTTCGTTCCCGGATCTATTAATGAGCTAGAAATTGCATCAGGTAAAAAAATAACAGATCTTCACAAGCCCTTTATAGACAAGATTATTGTCAGATGTAAAAAATGCGCCAAATTTGCTCATCGCACACCGGAGGTTTTGGATTCATGGATAGAAGCTGGAAGCGCGTCTTTTGCCGAACGGCATTTTCCTTTTAATCCTTCGACAGGCTCAGGACAAGTAGAGAGGTTGGAAGATTTTTTCCCTCCGGATTTTGTAGCAGAGTATACGGGACAAATAAGAGCCTGGTTTTATGTTATGCATGTCATAGGCGCTGCTTTATATAAATCTCCCGCGTTCAAAAATGTTGCTGTTGAAGGCGTAATCTTAGGAACAGACGGGAGAAAGATGAGTAAAAATTATGGCAATTATCCGGATCCAAAGGAATTACTGCAAAAATACGGAGGAGACGCGCTACGTTTGTATTTGCTTTCATCTCCTGTTATGCATGCTGAGGATATTTTAATTTCGGAAGAGTCATATCGTAATCAAGTTAAGGGTACAATGCTTATTCTTTGGAATTGTTATAGTTTTTTTGTTAGTTACGCAAATGTTTCCAGTTGGGATTGTAAATTAAAAGCAGGAAAATTAACGATTTTGGACCAATGGGTATTGGCACGACTTACACAGCTTGTTTTGGAGGTTAACGTATATCTGAATAAGTTTAACACTGTAGAAAGTCTAAAAGCGATTGAGGAATTTGTACTTAAAGATTTTTCTACATGGTATATAAGGCGGTCTAGAGAAAGAGTAAGTTTGTCAGCCGAAAAAGATGATCGCAATACCGCATTTTCCGTAATGTATGGTGTTTTGGTTACACTTTCAAAGTTGCTTGCCCCATTTACCCCGTTTATCGCGGAGGAAATTTTTAGGAACTTAACAGGAGAAGAATCGGTTCATCTGCAAAATTATCCAAAAGGAGATAAGAGTCTTCTTGATGATGAGTTAATTAAAAACATGGAATTAATCAGGAAATTAGTTGAGGCAGGGCATGCAAAAAGGAAAGAATTGGGGATTAAAGTGAGACAACCGCTTTCGAAATTTTCAATTTTCAATTTTCAATTTTCAATTGGAGAAGATTTAATAAATTTAATGAGGGACGAGTTAAATGTTAAGAAAGTAAGTTTTGAAAAAGGAAAAGGAGATCTTTCGGTTCAATTTGATACGAATATCACTCAAGAATTAAAAGATGAGGGAATGGCTCGTGATATTATCAGGCAAATTCAGGAGGAGCGGAAAAAACTTGGCACAAAACTTAATGAGATGATTGATGTTGTTTTAGAATCTTATCCGGTGGAGTTTGAGGACGAAATCAAAAGAAAAGCACTAGTACAAACCCTTAGGAAAGGAAAGGTTTTTTCGGTTTCTCGCAGATGAATAGGAGTTTTTTAGGCAGCCTTGATTGGGTTTTAATAGCCCCTGTTTTTGTTTTAATTACTTTAAGTTTAGCAACAATTTTTTCAATTGATTTTGCGCTTTTTAAAAGTCAACTATTGTTCTTAGGACTTTCAGTTTTTGTTTTTTTATTTTTTACTCAGGTTGATTATAGAGTTATTAAGCATTACAGTCTTCCCATTTATATTTTATCAATTTTATTACTGCTTTTAGTGTTATTTTTTGGTTTTGAGAGTAGGGGAGCTGTCAGGTGGTTTGATATTTTTGGATTTAGAGTTCAGTTTTCTGAGTTAATAAAGCCATTTCTTGCCATCGCTGTTGCGTCTTTCCTTACAAAAAAAAATAATTTTTCTTTAAAACTTTCTTTTCTTACTATTTGTCTTACGTTACCTATTGCGATGTTAATTTTTTTCCAACCGGATTTAGGGAATGCATTAATTTATATTATAGTAATTATCCTAACTCTTATATTTTTTGGATTTCCCTTGCGTTTGTTTTTTGTAAGCATTGTTGTATTTATTGCAAGTACGCCCTTTGTCTGGGGATTTTTACATCAATACCAAAAACAGCGAATACTTACCTTTTTGCATCCTTCGGATCCATTAGGGACTTCTTATAACGCTATTCAGTCGAGCATCGCGATAGGCGCCGGCATGTTGGCGGGCAGAGGATTTGGTCAGGGAACACAATCAGGATTAAAATTTTTACCGGAGCGTCATACTGATTTTATTTTTGCAACACTTGCTGAAGAGCTGGGATTTATTGGCGCCATTGTTGTGCTTTTATGTTTTGCTTTTGTGCTCTTTAGGATTTTTTTAATTTTTTCAAAATCAGAAGACTCCTTTTGCAAACTGTTTTGTTCGGTTGCATTTTTTCTTATTCTTTCTCAATTTTTTATAAATATAGCTATGAACGCGGCGTTTCTTCCAATTGTTGGAATTTCTCTGCCATTTGTTTCGTACGGAGGAAGTTCCCTCCTGTCAAACTTTATATTATTGGGATTAGTGTCATCTATATCAAGAAGTGTTGTTTCGCGAAAGGTCTTGGAAATTAGGTAAGAGTTTGGTATAATAAACTGTATGGAATATGCGGTTGTAAGAATCGGCGGTAAGCAATACAAGGTTTCAAAGGGTGATATTATCGATGTTGACAAACAGGACATGAAAGTAAACGATCAAGTTGTGCTTGATGATGTTTTGCTTTTTGTATCTGATGGAAAGACCAAGATAGGAAACCCAAGAGTTTCTGATGTCAAGATTAAAGCAAAAGTTCTTATCCAGAAAAAAGGAAAAAAAATCAGAGTTGCAAAATTTAAGGCTAAAGTACGTTACAGACGGGTTATGGGATTCAGATCCCAGCTTACAAGTCTGGAAGTAATAAGTATCGCATCTTGATATATTTTGACCCTCTTGACAACTGTGAAAAATTAACGTAAGATAAGGAAAATTTTTCACAGATAATATGGCGCATACAAAAGCACAAGGATCAGTTAGAGGCAATAGAGATTCCATATCAAAGCGTTTGGGTATCAAGCTTTATGGGGGACAAAAGGCTAAGGTTGGAAATATTATTGCCAGACAAAAGGGCAGTAAGTTTTTTCCCGGACCTGGAGTATCCATGGGGCGTGATTTTACTTTATTTGCAATTAAAGACGGAATTGTAAATTTCAAAAGTTTAAATGGCAAGAAGTTTGCAGAGGTTATAAATGGATAACCAACCAACTAACATCTTCGAATTAGAAATAAGTGTGCTTCAAGCTAATCCTCTTCAACCAAGAGGGATTATTTCACCCGAGTCTTTAAGCGAGTTGGTAGAATCGATAAGGGAACAGGGAATCTTAGAGCCGTTAGTTGTTGCGAAAACGCCGGCCGGTTTTCAGATAATCGCGGGAGAGAGGCGCTGGAGGGCTGCTAAAATATTAGGGTTTTCTAAAGTTCCTGTTGTTATAAGAGAAACTACTCCGCAGGGAATGCTCGAGATGTCCATTGTTGAGAATGTTCAGCGCGAGGATTTGAATCCAATAGAGCGAGCTTTAGCCTATAAAAGGCTTATTGATGAGTTTGGTCTTGGAACAAACGAAGTGGCAAAAAGAGTTAGCAAAAGCGCCCCAACCGTATCAAATACAATCAGGCTTTTATCTCTTCCTGACGCAATTAAAGACGCTTTAGTTGCAGGGGTTATTTCTGAGGGTCATGTCCGTCCGCTTATTTCTTTGGGGGACGTAAAGCTGATGCTTGATTTATTTAAAAAGATGCTTCGTGAAAATAGCACAGTCAGACAAACCGAAGAGATGGCTAGGAAGGTAAAAGGCGATATTCAAAACAAAGAACCACGGGCAAGGATTGATAAGATGTATGTGGCCGAACAGGAAGAAATGTCTAAAAACGTAAAGCAAGCGCTTGAAAAGAAGTTTGGCAAGGAAGATATTAGCTTTAAGGTTAAAACTGTTCAGTCAAGAGCGTTGGGGAGAATACTGGTTGAGATAAAAGGAGATGAAACAAAAACTAAGCCTGTAATTACTCATATCGGTAATGCTATTCTTAATGCGGTTTAATTTTCATCAAAGGGATTTTTTATAACCCCGACCGATTTAAGCGGCCAATACACGAAAATTGATTCTCCAATTATATCCTTTTTAGAAACAAAGCCCCATTCTCTCGAATCGGAACTATACGGCCTGTTATCGCCTAAAACAAAGTACTCGTCTTTAGCTACTGTTACTTCCTGGTCTTCTTTGAGAAAAGTTCCCTCGTATGTTTTAATGGAAATATCAAGGTACGAGCTTTCGTTAAGCATTTTACCGTTGAGATACACGCTCCCGTTTTTTATGAATACCTTATCGCCCGGTGTTCCTATAACACGCTTAATGTAATCTTTGTCTTGGTCTAATGGAGCTTTAAATACGATAACATCTCCAAGTTTTGGATTTTCAAAGCGAAGACCTATTATGCTGGTAAGTATGTATTCGTTATTTGAATAATTGGGATGCATAGAGTTACCATTAACCTGAAATGGACGAAATAGGAAAACGTATATTACAAGAAATACAGCGGCAGCCAAAAGAAGCGTTTGGAGAATATCGATAAAAAATGAATAGATCTTTCGAAGTACAGTTATAAACATTTTATTATTGTCTTAGATTTAGTCTATTTTGTCAATTAGATCATTTTGTGCTAAGATAATTTAAATAAAAAGGGCGCATGGCTCAGCTGGTAGAGCGTTGCATTCACATTGCAAAGGTCTCAGGTCCGAATCCTGATGCGCCCACTCATTACCTGATATAGTGAAGAAGTCGAAGGCCTGCCCCGTATAACTGCCACCATGAAGCAAAGCTGTAAGCTTTGGAAATGGAAAAGTTTGTACGGGGTTCGAATCCTCTCGGGTCCACCACGTCAGACGTGGTCAACAAAATATTAATTTAAATCAAACAGGAAATTGTTCAACTATTTCACCTTCTGGTCCATGTATATAAAAAATTGTAGATGTCAGATTGCCGCCCGCTTCGGCTTCTTCTAATTTTCTTTGACAATGTCTATAGCCCGCGGTTCCGACTTGTAGACCATTTAGAATTCCCCGATACGTTTTTATCCAGAAATTTCTTTTTTCCACAGCTATTTCAAGGGCTCTTTCTCTTGCTTCTTCTAAATTGTCAAATTCTCCTGCAATATCCGGTTTATTCAGATTTAAAGTATCGCCGTTAATAACCCTATAAAACCCGCTTGAGAATATTTTCGCTTTTCGGTATGAATCTTTAACTCTTTGTTGCAATTGGGCTTTTGTAATTTGATCCTCAGGATATTTAGACTGGGCAGTTAGTTTTGCAATGCTAATAGCACTAGATATATCTTGTTCATCTACATCAAGATCAATTAAGGGAGACAATATTTCCTCTATTTCGTTCTGTAAGCCTGGTGATAAGGTGGACTCTTCCGTATCTGATTTTGGTGTCCGGTAGACCATTGTCCATTTATCATTGAGTGGCTCTGTTGTTTCGGGAAAACCGCCCTGAAGTGAGACCATTTCCGGCGGAAAGAAACCGTTTATTAAGTTTCTTTCATGATTTAGTAACGGTCTGTCAGGGTGAAGAATGCTAAGATGTAAATTTGTAAGTTTATCACCGCCTCTTGTGCCAACGGCTGTCGCAATCTGAATTTTTATACCGTATTCCTCAAGAGATTCAACAAGTGTTCTACCGTCTGGTTCGCCTAGTCTTCTTCGCCAATGTTGGGCTGATTCGCCTTCAAATATAGCGCTGTATAAACGAAATCCCTTCCTAAGCTCAGACTCCCGTTCTTTCATAAGGTGATTATACTATAAACAATAGAAGAATTAAATAAATTATTTTTGTTTTTTAGTATAATATAAGCAGTTAATGTGTTGTAAGGCATAAAAAACTAAATCATAATGTATATACCCAATAATCCTTTTGAGGTTGAGCGTCTGAGAGCAAAGTTAGCAAAAGAATTAAATTATTCAGAGTTAGCTAAGACTTATTCTTCAAGATATCAGGAAATAAAAGACCAGAATACACCTAGACTTTGGGATTTGTTAAATAAGAATAATTGTACATTAATGGAAGAGAATAATGCCATGTTAAGAGATAGATTAAAATCTGTTGCTAAAATGATCAATGGGGACAATCTCAATATTCTAAACATAGGATTTGGTTCAGGTAACTTGGAAAAAATTTATTTTGCTAAGAAAAAAAATTTTAATTGGCGTGCTATTGATATATCCCAGCATTCAGTTAAAAGAGCTTTAAAAAAATATCCAAAGGGAAAGTTCGAAATAGGTGACATTACAAATATCAAGAATAAGGACAATCAATTTGACTATGTTGCAGCTCTTGAGGTATTAGAACATATAAGACCTTTCTTTACGTTCAAAGCGTTAGGGGAGATTAATCGTGTTCTTAAGAAAGAAGGAAAGCTAATAATTTCTGTCCCTTTAAACGAAGGACTTGAAGTAATGATATCAAAAGGAAAAAACCCAAATGCTCATGTTAGAATTTATACACCAAGTTTAATTAAAGCAGAGTTAAGTATCGCAGGTTTCAAAATCTTAAAAGAGCAAATGCTGTTTGCGTTTAGTAAATTTTATAAAATAAAAACTTTTATTTCAAAATATTTAATTCATGGAATACGCCATCCGAACAATATAATTATTCTTGCCCAAAAAAAATAATATGAGAATACTTTTTTTCTCTCGTTTGTTTTATCCTCACATTGGCGGAGTTGAAACGCATGTTTTGGAAGTGGGGAAGAGGTTGGTTAAAAAAGGGCATAAAGTAATTGTAATAACAGAGAAATATCAGTCAAACGACGAGAGTGATAATACAATGGGAGAAGTGGAAGGCATGAAAATTCGAAGAATAGATGCAGGGGGGGACAATTACTTTAAAAAATTTAAAATCTGGCGAGAACTGTTTAAATTAAAACAGATTATTGAAAATGCAGATATTGTTCATTGCCATGATGTATTTTTTTGGTATCTTCCGTTTAGATTTATTTATCCCAACAAAAAAGTCTATACAACTTTTCATGGATACGAAACAAAATTTCCTCCTTCAAAAAAAGCAATCTTTATTCGCAAGATTAGCGAGAAGTTATCATGGGGAAATATTTGCGTTGGAGACTATATTAGAAAGTGGTACGGTACCAGACCTAACTATATTACTTATGGTGGGGTAGAAATATCAAATATCAAATATCAAATATCAAATATAAATATTAAGAAGCTAAAAATTTTGTTTACCGGAAGATTGGAAGTGGATACAGGGACTTTAATCTATTTAAAGGCTCTAGATATCTTGAAAAATAAAAAGGTTAGTTTTGAGTTTGAAGCGTGTGGGGATGGATCGTTGAGGGAATCAGTGGAGTATTATGGTAAAGTCCATGGTTTTGCAAAAGATTTGTATAAATATATAGAAAAAGCAGATATTGTTTTTGCTTCTTCGTACTTATCAATTTTGGAAGCAATACAACGTAAGAAATTAGTGTTTTCTGTTTTTGATAATCCATTAAAGGAAGATTATCTAAGAATGTCACCGTTTTCGAAGTGGATAATTATTGAAACTTCACCTAAAGATTTAGTAGATAAGATATTATATTTTATTAAACACCAAGATGAAAAAGATATAACAGTTAATAAAGCATATGAATGGTCTAAGAAGCAAACTTGGGAATACGTAACTAAAATGTACTTAGACCTTTGGCGAATACCGTTTCGTTATAGCTATAACAATACGGGATCGTTAGAGATATAACAAATCGGTAAAGCTTATGAAAATTTCTTTTGTAGCGACAGTTTTTAATGAAGAGAAAACGATTACTGCTCTTTTAGATTCTCTATTTAAACAGACGAAAATGCCTGATGAGATTATTATTGTCGATGGAGGAAGTCTTGACAGTACGTTGTCAAGAATTTTCAATTTTCAATTTTCAATTTTCAATAAAAATCCAAAGACAAAAAAAATAAAATTTAAAGTGCTAAGCAGGTCTGGTTTAACAATTGCTCAGGCGAGGAATTATGGTATAAAAAAGGCATCTGGAGATGTAATCGTAATGTCGGACGCCGGGTGTATTTTGCACAAAGACTGGCTTGAAAAGATTACGGAACCATTTGATAAAAAAAATGCGGATTTTGTCGCCGGATTTTATCGAATGACCGGTTCAACGCCTTTACAAAAAGCAATTGGCGTATTTTTAGGTATTCCTCCAAAAAGATTTGACCAAAATAAATTTTTACCATCTGCAAGATCCATGGCATTTAAAAAGAGATTGTGGAAAAGGATTGGAGGGTTTGATGAAAATCTTGACCGCGCAGGCGAAGACACTTTATTTAATTATCGAGCGTTAAAGCTTGGTATAAATTTTACTAGAGTTAAAGATGCTTTGGTTGACTGGGAAGTTCCAGGTAGTCTTTTGGTAGCTATAAAAAAGTTTTACGTTTATGCAAAAGGGGATGTACAAGCCGGTATCTGGTGGCACCCAACTCAGAGAGTATCAACGCATAATCTTAAAATTGCTTCAATCTTTATCCGATATTTCATTGGTTCTATGTTTATTATTGTTTCAATCGGTTATAATTGGCTTTTATATATAGTTTTTTTGGGATTTTTATTTTACATTATTTGGTCGGTTTGGAAGATGAGGGATGTTGTTGCTAATATTAGAGCAAGGTTATGGCTGCCTATTGTTCAGATTGCATCTGACATGGCGGTAATAAGCGGCACAACTTTAGGTTTATTAGAAAACTTATGGGATACACAAAAGATGCGATAAGAGGTATTTCGTGGATCGGATTTTTCCGGATTGCGACCCGGGGAATTTCATACGTTCGTATTGTAATTTTGGCTCGCATTCTAACCCCTTCGCAATTCGGAGCGGTAGATATTGCTCTTCTTACGTTATCGATTACAGAAATCTTTACGGAAACAGGAATAAATATTTTTCTCTATCAGCAAAAAGAAAAAATTGATAAATACATAAATACGGCCTGGGTGGTTTCTATAGTGAGAGGGTTATTTATTGGATTAATAATACTAATTTTTGCGTCATCTATCGCTCAATTTTTTAACTCACAAATAGCTTACAGTCTTCTTATTGCAAGTACCTTTGTGCCAATTTTTAGAGGATTTATCAATCCTTCAATTGCCAAGTTTGTAAAAGATCTGCAATTTCGCAAGGAGTTTTATTATCGCACGTCAATTTTTTTGATAGAATCTATTGCAAGTGTATTTTTTGTTTTATTATTGCAATCGCCGATTGGTATCATATTTGGGTTAATTGTTGGAGCGTTATTTGAGATAATTTTTTCATTTGCGATAGTCAAACCGCAACCGAGGTTTAAGTTCGAAAAAGAATTATTTAGACAAGTTATTTCTCGCGGTAAATGGCTTACCGCAACAGGAATATTTAATTTTCTTTACCATAACGGAGATAATATAATCGTAGGAAAACTGTTGGGTACGGGTGCGCTTGGGCTATATCAAAGGGCATACAGCATATCAATGCTGCCGATAACAGAGGTTTCGGATACTTTTGGGAAAGTAACTCTTCCTGTTTTTGTAAAAATGTCCGATGATATTGCAAGATTAAAAAGAGCGTATTTGCGATCTCTTCTATTAATAAGCGTAATTGTAGTGCCGGTTGGAGCATTAATTTTTATGTTTCCGCAATTGGTGATAATGATAATTCTTGGATCTCAATGGGTGGATTCGGCTCCTGCGCTACAAATCCTTACTTTATTCGGAGTAATTAGGGCAATTTCTATATCTTCATTATCGCCTTTCTATGCGGTGAAAAGACAAGAATATGTTTCCCAAATAACATTTGTAGGTTTTTTGGGGTTGGCAATAACAATTATCCCTTTTGTTAATATGTGGGGGTTGGTTGGAGCTGCTTATTCGGCGCTGTTTGGAACTGTAATTTCTTTACCATTGATTGCTTATTACCTTAATAAAATATTTGCAATCAAGGTTTTCAATAGTCAACAGTAACCGGTATGTCAAAAATAAAGTTGTCTATAATAATAGTACACTATAAAGTAAAAAGAGAACTGTTTGATTGCATTGAATCAATATACAATGCCCAGCCTAAAATTTCCTATGAAATAATTGTTGTAGATAACGATGAAAAAAAAACCATAGAACAAGAATTAAAAAGGTTTTTCCCAAAGGTTGAATACGTTAAAGCTTTAGAAAACAATGGTTTTGGCGCTGGCAACAATGTGGGAGTAAGGAATGCAAGTGGAGAATTTTTATTTATTCTTAGCCCGGATACAAAAATTTTTCCCAGGACTATAGAAGGTTTGGTAGAGATTTTTCAAAGTAAAAAAAACACGGGAATCGTTGCTCCGCTTCTTCTTGATAGAAATGGACAAGCTTACCCGTTGCAAGGCTCTGGAGAGCTTACGCCTTTGAGGGGAATGATTGTTTTGTCTTTCATAAATAAATTATTCCCTAAAAATCCAATTTCAGATAAATACTGGCTCAAGGCTTGGGATAAAAAAAACATTATCGAAGTTGATGTTGCTCCGGGTACGGCATTTGTTATTCGAAAAGAAGTCTTTGAAAGGGTGGGTGGGTTTGATAAAAGATTTTTCCTCTATTTTGAAGAGAGTGATTTGTGCAGACGAGTCAAAAAGTTGGGATATAAAATTTACATTAATCCACAATCAAGATTATTTCATTCTTGGGGCGCGAGTACCAAAGATATAAAAACATATGATATATTTTCAAGAAGTCGTTTTTTTTACTTTAGGAAACACTTCGGATTTATTCCTGCTGTCGCAGTTCATATTGCAACGAATACAAACGTTGTTAATGTTCTTTTGGTATTTGTTTTGATTATTGCTTCTTTTTTACGATTTTATCGATTGGAAGATTTAATGATGTTTATAGGAGATCAAGGGTGGTTTTATATTTCAGCAAGAGATCTAATTTTAAAAGGTGAAATTCCGCTTGTTGGAATTACTTCGAGCCATACCTGGTTACATCAAGGAGCGTTATGGACGTATTTGCTTTCTCCAGTTTTGTGGTTATTTAATTTCAATCCGGTTGGAGGAGCGTATTTTTCAAGTCTATTGGGAGTGTTAACTGTATATGTGGTTTATTGGGTAGGAAAGAATATGTTTTCTAGAAGAATAGGATTGATTGCGGCATTTTTGTACGCAACATCGCCGCTTATAATTATACATGCCCGCATGGCATACCATACGAGTCCGATTCCGCTTTTTACAATTATTTTATTTTACTCCGTTTATAAATGGATACGAGGGAATGTTTTATATCTTCCATTTATAATATTTTTACTCGCTATTCTTTACAACCTTGAACTGGCCACGTTTACACTGTTACCAATAATATTAATTTTCCTATTAATTGGATTAATGACAAAAAAAGAATGGGCAAAAGGTATATTAAGTAAAAAAATACAGATACTATCATTGTTAGGATTTATTATTCCTATGATTCCAATGATAATTTATGATTTTGGTCATGGTTTTCCCCAGACATTAAAATTTATTCTTTGGGTGGGGTATAAAATTGCGGTAACTTTGCATTTATATCCTCCTCTTCATCCGGATGCTCCTTCAGAAACCTACCAGACAATGATTCCATTTGCCTCAATGCTCGTTAAAAGACTAATTTTTTTAAAAAGCGAACGTATCGCATGGTTGATTTTAGCAACAAGTTTTTTATATTTAATGTTTGTGGTATACAAATCAGTTAAAAATAAATCATATCTTAATTCGTTTAGTATCCTGTTGTTATTTTTTACCATACCAACATTAGGATATATATCCGCGAAAACAAATTCGGAGGGATACATCTTAATTTTTTTTCCAATAATTATTCTTATGATTGGGATATTGTTTAATCGTGTTATTTCGAATCGATTATTTCTGGTTTCCGGTATTTTTATATTATCAACAACAGGAATAATCAATTCTTATTCTCTGGTTTCAAAAAATTATTTAATGAAAAATGGATACGGAGTTCCGATGCGGGATAGAGTAAATATTGCCAAACGAATAATTAGGGAGTCAGGTGAAAAAGAGTATAATATTGTTGGAGTTGGGGATGGCAGTCAATACGAAAGTTTTACCGATGCCTACGAATATTTAACATGGTGGTTGGGCAAACCAACGTCAAAAAATAAAACAAATATGCAATTTATTATTCAAGAAAAACCCAATGAGGTTATACTCAAAAAAATTAAAATATGATTACGGCGATAGTGCTTACAAAAAATGAAGAAAGAAACATAGTTGATTGCATAGAATCTCTTTTGTGGTGCGATGAAATACTTGTAATTGATGATAATTCTGAGGACAAAACTGTGCAAATAGTTGAAAAACTTAAAAATGACAAAGTTAAAGTTATAATCCATCCATTAAATAACGACTTTTCAAAACAGCGGAATTTTGCTCTTAGAGAGGCTAAGCAAGAATGGGTTTTGTTTGTAGACGCGGATGAAAGAGTTTCGTTGTCTTTACAATATGAAATTTTGAGTTCGATTACAGATTCTTTAAGCAATTATTCAGGATACTACATAAGAAGATGTGATAATATGTGGGGAAAAGAGCTAAAGTACGGAGAAACAGGGGGCAACAGTTTTTTGCGTTTAATAAAAAAAGAAAAAGGCGAATGGGTGGGAAAAGTTCACGAATCCTTAAGAATTAAAGGAAAAACAGGAACGCTTAGGAATCCATTAATCCATCATCCTCATCAGGACATTACTCAATTTTTGCAAGAAATTAATTTTTACACAGATCTTCGAGCTAATGAGTTATTTGACAAAAAAATTAAGGTTTATTGGTGGACAATTATTTTTTATCCATTAGGAAAGTTTATTTTTAATTATGGTATAAAACGTGGTTTCCTTGATGGCATACGTGGTTTGATATTTGCAATATTAATGAGCCTTCATTCGTTTTTGGTGCGTGGGAAGTTATGGCAATTATGGCAAAAAAAATAAAAAAAGGAATATGTTTTCATTAGCCATTTTAATCGGGATTTATTCATATATAATCTTCGCGCTTGGGCTTTCGGGTCTATTATTCAAGAACTATATTGTTTCAATAACTGTACTTTATTTATTGTTCTGTTCTTATTGGTATCGTAAGCCGCTAACGTCGTTTGTTATTATTTTTTTCGATAGTATTAAGAGAGCAAGGAACAATGTTCTTGCTCCAATATTTATTGGAATATTTTTTTTGCAGGCGTTTATAAATTTAGTTGGCGCATTGGGGCCGGAACTAGGGTTTGACGCTCTTTGGTATCATCTAACAATTCCCAAACTTTATTTAGAGAATCATTCTGTTTTTTATATTCCGGGAGGATTACTTTATTACTCGCTCATGCCAAAACTTACGGAGATGCTATACGTAGGAGCGCTTGCAATAAACGGCGAAATTTTAGCAAAGCTTATTCATTTTTCTTTTGGCTTGTTAGCGTCAATTGCTCTATATAAGTTATCTCGTAAATTTTTTACTCCTAAAATTTCTCTTATTTCTGTTGTTGTATTTTATTCAAACTTGGTAGTTGCATGGCAATCGACAACCGCTTATGTGGATTTGGCTAGAACATTTTTTGAAATTATGGCCTTATGGGGATTTTTTAATTTTTGGAAAAAGAGAGAGAAAAAATGGCTGATAGAATCTGCGGTTATGTTGGGTTTGGCAATCTCTACAAAACTTCTTGCGATTGGTTCAGTTTTAATAATGTCAATTCTTATCGTGACTTACTTTATTTATCACAGAAAGAGTGTGAAAAATTTGTTTATTGGGTTATTTGTTTATTGGGTTATTTGTTTGCTAATCCCCTTGCCCTGGTTTGTTTATTCATATATCCATAGCGGGAATCCCGTGTACCCCTTTTTTACAGACATCTACAATGTTGGGTTTAATATAGCGCTTTTGAATCCAATTAAAATTGTAGTGGATATTTGGGGAATGTTTATAGAATTGTCAGACCCGATTTCGCCTGTGTATATAATATTTTTGCCACTTGTTTTAGTTTTATTTAAAAAATTAAAACCGGAAATAAAACTTATTGCAATTTATTCTTTTCTTGCCATTATTGTCTGGTATATAACTCCAAGAACCGGCGGCGGACGATTTATTTTACCTTACTTACCTGTTTTTTCAATTCTGGTAGCAGCAGTAATAGAAAAGACAAAAGATAAACGTTTTGGTTTGGTTTTAATAAGTGTTATCTTAATTGTTTCCTTTGTTACTATATTTTATCGGGGAATTGCAAACTCTAGATATATTCCTGCAATAATTGGCTTGCAATCAAAGTCAGATTTTTTGGAAAATCGATTAAATTTTGCCTTCGGAGATTTTTACGATATTGACGGTTACTTTAAAAATAACATAAGATTAAATGAGAAAGTTCTTTTGTACGGATTTCATAATCTTTATTATATTAACTTTCCGTTTTTGGATTCATCCTGGGTAAAAAAAGGAGACATGTTTAATTACATTGCAACTCAAAATACCGATTTTCCAAAAAGATTTAAAGATTGGGAGCTTATTTACCAAAACCCAAAAACACATGTTAAGCTTTACTCTAAAGGAGGAATAAAGTGGGCGTACTAAAAGTAAGTTTTATAATTCTTCTGCTGTTATTCCCATTGGGACAGATTACCCGTCTTGATCTTCATAACGGCATTGTTATTAATCTTATCGATCTTGCTGTAGGTATAGTAATGCTTATTTTTCTTTTCGTGAATAAGTCAAAAAAATGGCGAGAAAATAGCTTAACAAAGCCAATTATTATTTTTGGCGCAATTGGCTTATTGTCTTTAATTATTAACATAAAAGTTATTAATCTTTCAGAGTTTATTGTTTCCGTGCTTTATGGAATAAGATGGATTTCGTATGCCGGTATTTTTTTTGTTGTTAGCGCATTTGATCATGAGTTTAAGAAAACAATTACAAAAATAATGCTTTTTGTTGGAAGCCTAATTATATTAGGAGGATATTTGCAATATTTTTTGTATCCAAATCTAAGAAATCTTTACTATCTTGGGTGGGATGAACATTTATATAGAATGTTTTCAACTTTTTTAGATCCCAATTTTGCCGGAGCATTTTTTGTGTTGTATTTTTTATTCGTTTTTGGTTTGACAATGCATTTTATAAAAAGTAAGAAAAAAAATTACCCCATGTTTTTAAGCTTATTAAGTGCATGCTCTGTTGTTGCAATTTTTTTGACATATTCGAGAAGCGCATTGATTATGCTGATTATCGGATCAACCACTCTATTTTTGCTGAAGAAACAAAAAAAATTAATAATTATGATTTTGACAATATCTGTTATTTTTTTTGTTATTACTGCAAATAATTTTTATATAGAGAATTTAAATCTTTTAAGAACCGCATCCAGTAAGGCGCGTTTGGAGTCGGCATCACATGCTATTGAAATTATAAAGGATAATCCTGTTTTAGGCGTAGGTTTTAACGCATATAGATTTGCACAAAGTAAGTACGGGTTTATAAAAGAAGACAATGGAGCATTGAGCCATTCGGGAGCAGGCACAGACAACAGTTTTTTATTTGTCTTGGCAACGACAGGAGTGGTTGGATTAATATCGTATTTATTTATATGGTTTAATATTTTTAAACGCGCTTTTAGAATATTAAATTCTAATGGTTTACAAGAAACAATGTCCGCAATTTTAATTGCTTCAATAGTTGGTATTTTTGCAAACGCATTTTTTATAAACAGCTTATTTTATCCGTCAATTATGTTATGGATGTGGACACTTGTGGGGTTAATTGAAAATAAGAATTAAGGTTGGTATGTCACCTTAATATTTTTCTCCGTTTTGTTGCCGGCTTGATCTTGGGCTACGATTTTTATTTCATTTTCGCCTTCTTTTAGTGCAAGAGTATAGGAGAAATTGTTTTTCTCATCAATTACGGCCCAGAAATTATTTACAGTTACTCTGACATGCGGATCTGTTGTTCCTTTAATTTCAGCAGTATTTTGATCTTTTGAAAACGATGAACCATCTGTTGGAGACTTAATCTCAAGAGATGGAGACTTGCTTTTAAAAATAACTGTAAGGTTCTCTGATAAGTTGCTTTCTTTCCCATCCTCTGTTATCGCTTTTGCCCTTATTATATTTTCTCCCGGAACTAATAATGTTTCAAAAGAAAAGCTGCTATCGTCTTTTGTCTCTGTCTTATCAACCAGATTGCCATTAATGTATAAATCAATAACCTGGTTGGGAGATCCGGACCCTTCTATTTTTATTTGAGCGCTATTTGTTGCGTCGTATTCGGAAGATAGTATTGGAGGAGGAATAAATGCGTTTTTATCGGGAGTTGTTGCCTGTTTTGTTTTATCACCAGAAACAAATAGGCTAATGTTTACCAAAAAAGGAATTCCGAATTTTACTAATGCAACGAGGATTATTACAATTCCTAAAACACTTAAAATTAAATTTTTTATAGTTTGTTTTTCCAGTTTCCTTGATAATCTTGATCTATTCATAGCATGAGTCGTGTCTGACTCGATGAGCCGATGGGGGGAATCGAACCCTCGACCTAGTGTTTACGAAACACTTGCTCTACCACTGAGCCACATCGGCACAGTGTTAATTGTATGAAATTTGTTAGGAAAGAGCAAATGTTTCACCAATTCAGGCTTGGTTTCGTTTGGAAGTTAAGAATTTCTTTCCGTGGCCAACAGAAGTATTGATTGGTATTTTTTTCTTACATAAGGGACAATCGTTTGGTTGGTAGTTTTGGGTAATTAGTTCTCCCAAAGAATAGAAAGGTGCTCCGATTGTTTTACTGTTAACATTTTTTGGATCTCGATTGAGCATAACTCCTACCGCAATAACTTTTCCACCGTGATTTTTAATACTGTTTATAACTTTTTTAACAGAGCCGCCAGTTGTAGTAAGATCTTCAACAACCAGTACGTTTTTTCCCTTTACTAATTTCTCGTAGCCTCTAGTGAAAATTTGATTTTTTTCTAATGTTTTTTCTGTGTATACTCCAAGAATAATTTTCCGCTTAAGTTTTGATAAATGATAAGCTGTCCACTGGGAAAGAATTATGCCTCCTAGTGCCGGTGCCGCCACTACATCTATATTAAATTTTTTAAATTTTTGCGCAAATAGTTTTCCAACTTCAGATGAGTAGTTCGTATACGGATACATAGCATCCTTATTAACGTAGATAGAGGAATGCATGCCAGAAGTTAAAACAAAATGACTATTGCTAATAAGGGCATTTGTTTTTTTAAGAATATCTAAAATCTTGGTCATCTCTCTTTATTTATTTCATCTCTTAGTGCCTTTGCTACTTCTCTTGCTTTTTGCGCAAAGTCTTTTTCATCGGATGCATAGATTATTGCACTTGAGCTATGAATTATCAATCCCGATCGATTTTTAGTTAATCCAAATTGAAGCGTTTTTTTTAAATCTCCGCCTTGGGATCCAATTCCGGGTACCAGAAAAAACATTTCAGGGGCGATTTTTCTAATTTCTTTTAGTTGCTCGGGCCATGTAGCTCCAACTACCATTAAACAGTTATGATATTTCTTATCCCATTCAACAACTTTTCTTGCGACATGAATATATAAAGGGTTATTGTCGATCATAAGATCCTGAAAATCACTAGCGCTTGGGTTTGAAGTCCTACAGAGAATAATTATGCCTTTATCTTTATATTTCAAAAACGGTTCTATAGAATCAAGTCCTAAGTAAGGATTAACAGTAACCGCATCGCATCCAAAATAATCAAACACAGACTTTGCATATTTTTCCGAAGTTTTTCCAATATCTGCTCTTTTTGCATCGGCAATAATTGGAATTTCGGGATGAGCAGATTTTATATACTCTATTGTTTTTTTTAAGCTTTCGATACCTTTTATCCCGTATGCTTCATAAAATGCGGTGTTAGGTTTATATACACACACTAAATCAAAAGTTGCATCAATGATTGCTTTGTTGAATTCAAATAAAGGGTCTATCGACAAAAGATGGTTGGGGATTATATTTTTATCAGGGTCAAGACCGATAGACAGAAGCGAGTTGTTTTTGGCGATTATTTTATCTAACTTTTTTTGAAAATTCATATTTTTAGCTTTAATTTTGCAGTACTTTTGAAACGGACGATAGATTGAATCCGTTGTTTTTGAGCCTTTTAACAACTTCTGGCAACACCTTTAAAATGTGATTTGTTTTTAAGGAATTTACTTGTCCGTCATGAAGAAGCAGTATGCTCCCAGCTCTTGCCCGGCTTATTCTATCAATCTGGACAGTTACTTTCTCATCGGGTTTGGCGTATAGAAAAAGATCTCCTATTATGGTTTTCATGCCTAATTCTTTAGCGTAAATTATTGATGAACCTAATTGAGCGTTGTGAGGTCTATATAGACTAATATTTGTTTCTGACAATTTTTCTATAATGTCTTTTGCTCTTTTTAATTGCTTTTTACTAAAATGCCCATAAAGTCTTGATGCAAATGTTGGCTTATAATCATAAAGAGCGTGAAGGCCTATTTCGTGCTTATTATTTTTAATCTCTGTAATTATTTTTTTTAACAATATCGGGTGATTTTTGGCCAAATTAGTTGCATATTCGGCAATCCAAAAAAAAGTTGCCTGGGATTTGTTTTTGTTAAGTGTTTTGATAACATTCAGCGTATTTCGATAATGCGGTCCGTCGTCAAAAGACAAGGCTACAAGGTTTTTTTTCTTAGCAAGTCTGCTCCCTGAGAATTTTCCCTGTGTTAGCCAATGGGCAAGATTTAAATTTTTAATCATAGAGTTTCTTTTTTCCAAATATCGTAAGCGAGGTATGGATTCCACATAGCGCCTGTTGCTGATTGGACTAGATCTGCTCCTTTCTTTCTATAATCAAAATAATCATCAGGAGTCATAACTCCTCCAATTCCTACAATTTCGAATTTATAATTACCGTCGCGTCTTATCTTATTAAGTTTTGATACCATCTCAATGCCCGCTCGTTTTATCGCGTGTCCGCATACACCGGATAGTAACCTATTTTTTCCAGGGATGGCTTGCATGCCATTCCTATCGAGTATTTTGGATTGAATTGTATTGATAACCGCGATAGCATTTCCATATTCATTTGCAATTCTTGCAAGTTTTTCTAAATCTTTCTTATGTCTGTAGTAACCAACTTTAAGGATTAACGGTGTGTTTCCGATCATATGCCTGATAGCCTTGCATATTTTTGCTGTCACTTCAAGATTGTAACAAACAAGACCTTCGTTGCCAATATTTGGACAGGATAGATTTACTTCCAAAACCTTTGCTTTTGTTTCTTTGGACATTTTTGCAGACAAAGCAAAATCATCTATTAATTCTTGTTGGGTTTGATTTGGCTTGGCTGTTCCCATAAAAGCCATGATTAATAATTGGCCATCCTTTATATATGAAAGAGCCTTTTTAACATCTTCCTGCCAAATATCCGGTCCTTGGGATGGTACGCCAAAAGAATTTGTAATGCTTATTTTTGAGCCTGGCTTACTGATTACTTCAACTTCTCTATTTTTTTCTATTCGAAGATCACCCTTTGTTTTGATATAAAGGATATTTGGAAGCGGGTGGCAAGGATAGTAATTACTTCTTGCTGTTTTGTAAGTCAGTACTGAAAATCCGAAAGCAGAAGCAGCCTTGACAAATAGGCTATTAAAAAGCGGACCAGCCGGAATGCCAAATGGCATATTAACTGGAAATCCTAAAAATTTGAACTTCGGTTTTAATGAGCGGAAAATAGGTTTTTTAAGTTTGGCAAGGCCAATAGGCCCCATTTTGTAATTTTCTTCGTAGCTTTTGTTAATATTGTAGAAAAAAGAGTCCATAAGTTATGGTGTTTGCGGTAATTGTGAAATCCTTCGTCTTTTTGAAGCAACTTTTAGTTCCAAAAGCGAGCGCCTGAGCATGCTTTCGGCAATGGCAAAGTCCTTTTTGCTTGATTTCTCGCTGGATTCCTTCATCATCTTTTCAGCCCGTTTTTGCGCTTCGATTGCGTGAGCAACTTCAATTTCTTCGCTTCTTACCGCGTAATCAGCCAAAATAGAAACATTATTATTATTCACATCCAAAAAACCACCACTTATTGCCATAAAATATTCCTTACCATTTTTTTTAACAATAATTTCACCAGAGGCGACTTGCGACATAAGCGCAGCGTGATTTGGTAAGATTGTTAATTGGCCCGATGTTGTTGGCACAATGACCTCGTCAACATCTTCTTTGTAGACCACTTTTTCGGGTGAGATGATCTCGAAATTAAAAGTCATTTTTTTCCTTTTTCAACAGCCTCATCAATTGTGCCAACCATATAAAACGCCTGTTCCGGCAGGTGGTCGTGTTTTCCATCCAAAATTTGTTTAAATCCTTTTACTGTATCTTGTATTTTCACATATTTTCCCGGCTGTCCTGTAAATACTTCCGCCACGAACATTGGCTGGCTTAGAAATCTCTGAATTTTTCTGGCTCTTGCGACAATCAACTTATCTTCGTCCGATAATTCATCGATTCCTAATATTGCAATAATATCTTGAAGATCTTTGTATCTTTGCAGCACTTTTTGAACACCTCTTGCTACATCATAATGATCAAGGCCAACTATCATAGGATCAAGGATTCTGGATGTTGAGGATAGGGGATCAACAGCTGGATATATTCCTTGTTCGGCGATAGAACGCTCAAGTGTAATTGTTGCATCAAGATGGGCAAAAATAGTTGCGGGAGCAGGATCTGTATAATCATCTGCTGGTACATAAACGGCTTGCACAGAAGTAATAGATCCATGGTGAGTAGAGGTAATTCTTTCCTGCAGTTCTCCAATTTCTGTAGCAAGAGTCGGCTGGTAGCCAACAGCCGACGGCATACGGCCAAGAAGCGCAGACACTTCAGACCCGGCTTGCGCAAACCTAAAAACATTGTCAATAAACAATAACACATCTTCTTTTTTCTCATCCCTGAAATATTCGGCCATTGTGAGAGCAGTTAGCGCGACTCTTAGTCTATTGCCCGGCGGCTCGTTCATTTGTCCATAAACCATAACTGTTTTGTCCATAACTTTTGCTTCAAGCATTTCAAGCCAAAGGTCAGTTCCTTCACGGGTTCTCTCTCCAACACCCGCAAAAACAGAATGGCCTTTATGAACGGTTGCAATATTTCTTATTAGTTCTTTGACAATAACTGTTTTTCCAACTCCCGCTCCTCCGAAAACAGCAACCTTTCCGCCTTTGGTGAATGGCGTGATTAGATCTATGACTTTAATGCCGGTTTCTAAAACTTGAAGCTTGGTTTCCAGTTCTGTTAGATGAGGGGGTGATTTATGGATTGAGTCAAAGGATACGCCTTTTTTGTCCATGGTTTTTCCGTCAATTGTTTCTCCTAAAACATTAAAAATTCTTCCAAGCGTTTTTGGCCCTACGGGAACTTTGATTGGGGATTTTGTTCTTTTAACCTTAACGCCTCTTGCTAATCCGTCTGTTGATCCGAATGCCAATGTTTTGACTTCGTGGTTTCCAATATCAAATTGCACTTCCAGGATTAATTTTTTATTGGATCCCAAGTTTACTTCCAAAGCTTCATGAATAGAAGGAAGGTCATTCTCAAAATAGATGTCAACAACCGGTCCTTGAATGCGTATAATAATACCGTCTGAATTATTTTTTTTCATTTTATAGCTCCTGTGTTTGTGATATCTAAGATTTCGTTGGTAATTTTTTCCTGTCTTGATTTATTATACTCGAGTCTTAACTCAGAAATTACATCTTTTGCGTTTGTGGTGGCATTTTGCATTGCAATCATTCGAGCGCCCTGTTCCGAGGCAAAGCTTTCGAGCAGATATTGATATAGAGACATTTGAAGGTATTGGGCAAGAAGGGATGGTAAAAGCGTATTGAGATCGGGTTCAAATAAATATGAAATACTATTATCCGGATTGGCAGTTTGCGAGATTGTAATAGGTAAAAGAGTAGTTATTTTTGGTTTTTGAGTAAAAACATTTTCAAATTGAGCGTAAAGAATTTTTACGGCATCCACTTTTTTCCCGATAAAATATTCATCAATAATGCGTACAATCGGGTACACCATATCAAAAGTTGGATTTGTACTTCCAAACTGGAACGATGCAAGGATTTCGTTTTTGGTAAGATTTATCACCTGACGCTCGGCCTTTTTGCCAACAGTAATGTATAGGAATTCTTCTTTCGAAGAGCTGATTTTCAAAAATTCCTTAACTAAATTTGTTATCAATCCTCCGCATAGCCCCTTGTCCGGAGAAAGGATGATTATAAGTGTTTTTTTTGTATCAAAACGCTCCGTCATAAAGGCAGGTAGGTTTTCTTTTTGGATTTTAGTTGTTAAATTTTGAGAAAGGGTTATTAGCTTTTGCGCGTAAGTTCTTAAGGACAAAGCAGCGGTTTGGGCTTTTTTAAGCTTTGAAGCGGCAATCATCTGCATCGCCCTTGTAGTTTTGGATACATTTTGGGCTGTTTGTATCCGTCTTTTTAAAGATAATAAATTTGCCATAAAAATTATACCGTAAATACTTTTTTAAATTTTTCCGTAACTTTTTTAAGTTGGTCTATTGTTGAATCTGTAAGTTTTTCACCGCTGGATAATGTTTCGATTATCTTTGGATTGTGGGTTTTTATATATTCATGGTATTCTTTTTCGAACCTTCTTATATTTTCAACAGGTATGTCATTTGCAAAGCCGTTAATCACAACCCAAATACTTAGAATTTCGAACGCTTCCTGCAATGGTTCATATTGCGGTTGTTTTAGGATTTCTGTAAGACGTTTGCCTCTTTCTATCTGGTTTAATGTTCCCTGGTCAAGTTCGCTTCCAAATTGGGCAAAGACTGCTAATTCTCTATATTGAGCAAGTTCAAGACGGAGCTTTGACGCAACGGATTTTATGGCAGGTGTTTGCGCTGCGCCTCCGACTCGGGATACGGAATTGCCAACGTTTATAGCCGGTCGTATCCCGACGTTGAATAAATCTGACTGAAGATAAATCTGGCCATCGGTTATAGATATAACATTTGTTGGAATATATGCGGATATATCGCTTGCCTGAGTTTCAATTATTGGCAGAGCAGTGATGGATCCTCCTCCATTTTTTTTATTCATTTTTACCGCGCGTTCTAATAGCCTGCTATGTAAATAAAATATGTCTCCCGAGTAGGCTTCTCTACCGGCCGGCCTTCCCAGGATTAAAGAAATTTGTCTGTATGCCCAAGCATGTTTCGTCAAATCGTCGTATACTATAAGAACGTCCTGGCCTTTTTGCATAAAATATTCGGCAATAGCAGCGCCGGCGTAAGGCGATAGATATTGAAGAGCGGCAGGGTCCGGAGCATTTGCGGCAATAACTATTGTATAATCAAGCGCGTCTTTATCTTTGAGTCTGCCTATAATTTGCGCAACCGTGCTTTGTTTTTGGCCAATCGCAACATAGATACATATAACATTTGACTTTTGACCTTTGACATTTGACCTTTGATTAATAATTGTGTCAATTGCGATTGCTGTTTTGCCAAGACCTCTGTCTCCAATTATTAGCTCTCTTTGCCCACGTCCTATTGGAATCATTGCATCGATTGCCTTAATACCTGTTTTCAGAGGAGTGTTAACAGGTTCGCGTTCCACAACGCCTGCCGCAATCCGTTCAAGAGGCATTTTCTGACCTTTTTTAATTGCAGGTTTTCCATCCAACGGGATTCCGAGAGGATTGATAACCCGGCCCATAAGGTCTTCGCCTGCCAAAATACTAAGCAGATTGCCGGTTCTTTTTGCTTTATCTCCTTCTTTAATACTCTCTCCTTTGTCAAATAATATTATTGAGGCCGTGTCTTCTTCAAGGCCTAATATAACACCGCTTTCTCCATTCCCAAAAATAATTTTTTCTCCCATAAAAGCCAATGATAGCCCTGAGACTACAACTACTCCATCGCTGTTTTTTTCAACAATACCTATATTTTGAATTTTTGGTTCATCTGAAAATTTTGTCAGCCTTTTTTCCAACTGTTGCAGTATAGAATTACTATCAATCATAATCTTCCTCAACAAATTTAATAATACTTTCCAGAGTATTATTTAGATTTATATCAAGTATCATGTCGTCAGCTGTTATTCTTGCGCCCAGCATTAGAGACGGGTCGTTACGGAAATAAATATTTTTATGAGGGAAAGTATCTTTAAACTTTTCTTTAAGTTTCATATTGTTCATAGGCGTATCAATAAATACACTAAGTTTTCTTTCCTGTATTTTAATTGCGCGAATATAAAGCTTGAGATCGTTTCTATTTAGAAGATTGGCAATCCTGTTAACATTTTTTGGATTTAACATGTTGTTGTTATAGCTATATTTTATTAATTGCTTGAGTAGTTTTATAGTCATTTTATGTTATTTTTTTAAGTTTTCCTAAGACATTCTTCATGGCAGCTTGCTGATCGTTTTTGGAAAATAGCGATGGAATCGATTTTCGAATTAAATCAATAGCAAGCATACCTATTTTTTTCTCAAGCCTACTTTCGGCTTCCCTTGTTTCAGTTGCGATCTGTTGCCTGGCTTCCAGGAGGAGCCGGTCAGTCTTTACTTTAGTCAGTTCATCTGCTTTTCTTAATACTTCTGACGCTTCTTTTTTTGCATCTTCTACTAATTTTTTAACTTGATTTTCCGCGTTTCTTAAAATCGTTTTTTCTTCCCGCGTAATTTTCTCGAGCCTCGCGTTTGCTTCCTCAGTAACCTTAAGTCCCTCTGAAATCTTATCCCGACGTTTTTTCAGAGTATCAAGTATTGGTTTGTAGAGAAATTTGCGTAAAATAAATAAAACTATTAAAAAATTTACGATCTGAGCGCCCAACAACATTGGGTCAATCCCGAAATTTTTGATAAGCTCCATAATATACTAGCCTGTGAAGGCCAAAATTAAAGCATAGATTGCAATTGCTTCAGCAAACGCCATTGATAAAAGCATTGCCGGAAGAATTTTGCTGGATGCCTCGGGATTTCGACCGATTGCTTCCATTGCTTTAGCGCCAATTAATCCAATTGCCAAAGCAGGAAGTATTCCTCCAATTGCAATAATTAAACCTCCGCTTACACTAAATTCCATAAACTACTCACCCCCCCTCGCCCGCCTAAGATTGAAGCATGAGCCGTGTACGATTAGTACTGAAAAGGCGAATGCTGAAATCAGGCGGGCTTTACCTCCTTAACTTCATGGTGCGGTGTTGATAAGACCGCCATAAAAGTCATAGTTAACATGCCAAATACCAATGCCTGAACAAGCCCGACTATAACTTCAAGCAATAGAAATGGAACAGGAAAAATAAATGCAAAGATACTACTTGTTGTAAGTAAAACTACTTCTCCCGCGAAGATGTTTCCAAAAAGTCGAAAAGACAAAGAAATTACTTTGGTAATTTCTGAAATAATTTCCAATATTCCTATAAAAAGATTTATTGGATTAAACGAGAAATATCTGCTCAAGTAGTCTTTAATGCCAATCGTTTTAATACTTAACATATGGGTCGCAAACGCAGAAATAAGGGCTAATGCGAGAGTTACATTAAGATCGCTTGTCGCGCCTCTCAAAATCGGGATAAGCTCGCGTTCGTGTTCGTGCTCTTCAAAAAAACCTATGGTTCCAAATCCGGGGATAAGACTGCTCCAATTAGCAACAAGTATAAACAAAAAAAATGTCATAAAATATGGGAAAATTTTTGCTGTTCGATTCGCGGCAATAGATTCTGTTAAGTTATAAAATGCTTCGATAACAGATTCGACAATATTTTGAAACATGCTGGGAATAAGCTTAATTTTTTTTGAGATGGTAATTGCAGCGGAAACTATTATAAAATCAACCAAAAGTGTTGCAAGAAAAGTATTTGGAATTACGATTTTTCCAATATGAATAATTGGTTCGGGTGCAAATGAAGCCATAATAATCTTATTCTTTATTTTATATATTAGAGCCGCACAAGTCAAGAAGAAAATTTATTGACATATTAAAATCTTTTATTCGGTTTTTGTTTGTGCCAATGCATTTATTAAGTCTCTAATATGTAACGGGCGTATCAATGCAATGGGCTGTTTTTGAATCTCGGTGTTATTATTTTTAAGAGCAACATCACCTACTCCAGATAGCATACCTATTGTTACTAAATGACCGTTTTTATTGACAATTACTGGTGATCCACTACTACCAATATTAAATAATCCTCTAGCATACCACCCGTCTGGGTGAGAGAATGCGTTTTCTATGGTTATCACAGAACCTAGCGTATTATGGTCAAGCTCTATGTTCTCCCTTCTAAATTCTTTCGGAAAACCAACAATAAGGGCATAATCTCCTTTTTGCAATAAAACATTATCTTTCCATTGTATTGCTTCGACGGGATTTGTTGTATGGTAGTCTCCTTGAAGTTTTAATACTGCTATGTCTGCGTCTTCTGTGGTTGCAATTGTGAAATTAATAGGTACGAATTTTTCAGTATCCAAGTTAGGTCTCCATAGTATAACCCCTGTGGTTTTTGCGTCTTCTGGAAGTACCACATGTCGATTAGTAACAACGTAATAGGTATTGTTTTCAGATTGCGCCAACCAACCCGTGCCGGCCATACCGATTATTTCCTTTTTTCCTTCAGTCTCTTTTTCGCCCCAAACTTCAATTATGAAAGTAGCTCGTTTGACCGACTCAAACATTTCTTTTGTGAATCCTGCTTCTTCCCGAAAAGAGTTTCGTTGTCCGGTTGCCTCTAGTACTGTAGCGGTTTGTTTTAAAAAGAAAGAAGCGGGGGGTGAGTCTGGTAATTGGCGTGGTGTTGGAGGAGGCGTTGGAGATTTGGTTGGCTCTGGATTTGGAGTAGGTGTTTCGGATGGCTCATATGAACGAGAAATAACAGGTGACTCTGAAGTTGCTGGAAAATTTTGGTCTGGATTTACCTGAACGCAAGATAATACAAAAGGAATAACAGCTCCCGCAAAAGCAACGCGTGCAGCATGCCATTTATTTATCTTTTTCTTTACCAATTTTTCCTTGTTTGGTTGAAGCTTGCTAGCTGCTTCTGAAACTAGAATATCTGTCGCAGGCAAAATATTACCAGTTGGTATTTCGGGTGTTGGTGGTCTAAGCTCGCTTAACATTGAATCGCTCATATTATCATATTTTAACGTTTTTGTAGAATTCTTTTTTAAAATCTTCAAGAAATACTCTTACTTTTTTATCTATGTTTGGGATTTTAACTTTTGCTATAATAAATATATCCTCGGGACTATTTGCATTTTTTACATCCTTTTCAGACAATAACTCAGAAATACGAATAATAAGGTATTGAGATATCTTGTCTAGGAGTTTTTGAGAGACTTCGTTTTTTTCTTCGGCTTTAAGATTAGTAATGCCTAGAAATGATAGGGGATCAAAACCTAAAAGCTGCGTCATAATTAATATAGTATCATATCTTTATAGCTTCCAGGGGCAATCAAATTATAAATAACCCAAATTTAAATCAAGAAGAAATTTTATTTTAGCAGCCCTAAGTTTTTTGCGTTTAATTCTGATACCACTTTCTTGCCTGTTCTTTTTTCAATCTTTCGCCTTGCAGAACCGGAAATGATCCTCCTTGTTTGGCAACTTTTCTATTTTCCCCAAAAATTTTAGGCTCTACCTTTTTAGATATTTCTGTAGTTGAGGCTTCAGCCAGCATATTTAAAACAAGTTCCAAGTTGGTCATGTTATCTCGCAAGTTTTCCTTCTTTAATCCTTTATATCTTTTGTAGTCTTTGGTTTTCAAACCAGCCCAGGCAAAAGTGATATCATCAGTTAGCGTAGAAAATTCATTATTTGCTTTAACTCCTCTATTTTCCCATTCATCAGCAAGCTCCTTCCTAATCTCAATACTTTTTAATCTTTGATTAACCCAATTTTGAGAATAACCTCGTTTTAGATAAAATCTCATAGCTCTTTGAATAGCCTTTTCCGGATCTTCAGATTCCTCAACACGTTCATATCCAACTCTGGCAAGCCATAACTTAAATGGTTCAGCATTAGGAGAAGGAATAGACTGGATAATCCTAAACATAGTTTCAGTGTCGGCTACATCTGTAAGGTAATATTTTCCATCAGAGGCTTGCATTTTCAGTTGTCCGATTTTTTCGGACAACTGGCTTCCCTCTACTTTGAGTTTTCTTTTTAAATCATCCCAATATTTCCTAGGTCTTGGAGTGTGTGCTAGAACTTCCACCACGTCAACCACTGAAAAATACCACTTTTCTTTTTCTTCATCCCAATGTCTCCTGATTTTGGTTCCCTTAAAAATTGCAATTTTGGTTGATTTTACCATGCAAATATTTTGTATCAGTTTTTGTACTAATTTGCAAGAAAAAATGCGAGTCAAGAAGAAAATTTCGAATTCGAGTAAGTAGCGAATTTATTATTTGTCCTTAGTGAATATTTGACATCCAACTCCTCCTGGAATTAGCGCATAAGCATCTGAAGTAATTTTGATGTGTCCTCGGCCTTGGGCAACTAATTTATCTAGTTCAACGTTGCAGTTATTTATAAAAGCAGGGCCTCCGTTGTAGCCGTACTTAACAGGGTTTGGTACTAAATTAGTATCAGCGAGAAAACTGCCTATTTCTTCTCCAGCATATTGTCGGGCAATAGCATCAATATTGATATATCCTTTTGACGCCATATCATCCCACCATTCTCGAACAGACACGGTTTCATTCGGAGCCCACTCTCGTGTCCATTTTTCTTCTTCCGGCTTAGGGGTTGGAGTCTCTGTAGCTTTAATATTTGTGTTTGGAGGTTTTATTGGCACTTGTGTTGTATCTGGTCTCCGTGTTGGTGTTTCTGTTGATACGATTCTGTCTGGTTGTGCTGTGTTACTTGAAGGAGTATTTGCAGTAGCAACTAATCTTCCTTTACTATTTTCTATCTTAATATCTTCAGCCTTCAAAGCAAAACGACCAGGAGCAATGTTACCTCTCTTTATACCTAGACCTACTTTTCCAGATGCGAATCTTTCAGCAGGATTTATCAAATGACTACCAGCCTTATCGGTATATGTAAATGATTCATTTGGTAGTGATAAATTTACCCCCAAAACTCCGTTATTGACTCTAACGCAGTTTAGTGTGGTTTTATTTGCGATTTTTTTATCAGCATCACTTATGCTAAATTTAGCGCTACTTTGGAATGCTCTAAGAGAAGATGCTATGTTTTGCGTAGCGTCTTCGTTTGTAGGATATATTCCCATATTATATTTATGATTTTTGATATCAAATAAGTCTGACAATGATAGGCTGCATTGACTAATCCCAATACCTACTTCACTTTTGAGTTTAAACGATACAGACAATGTATCACCTTCAGGTATCAATGGCGATTTACCATTTACGATTCCTTCAGGAAATAGAAATTTTATGGTTTCACCGGGGGATTGACTTGCAGGATCTGATTCGACAGAACTGCCAATTGAGATAACTTTCGGCTGTTGTACGTCGACTTTAGGAGTGGGAGGAATTTCTGTAGCATGAACAATTGGAGTTGCAGTTGCAGTTACTTCTGGGGTAGAAGTGGATTTAGGAAGATCTTTTATGGGAGTAACTACAGGCGTAGGAGATACTTCTTGTGAACGTGAGAATGGGTTTGGAATATTTCCACATCCAACAGATAAAGCAAAGGGAATGGCAGAAGCTGTTATGAGCGCTGGACGAGCAAATTTTTTTACAGCTTCCATTGCATCCTTTGAAAGTTTTGCAAAACTATTGAAAGCAGTAATATCTCCTGCTGCCAAAAGATTAGTAGCCGGTGCTTCTGGATTTGGTCGTGGGCTAAATTCACTTGTCATTGCGTCGTTCATATTATCATATTTTAAGGTTTTTGTGAAATTCTTTTTTAAAATCGTCTAAGATGAACGGTACTTTTTTATCAAGGTCAGATATCTTAACTTTTGCCAGAGAAAATATATCCTCGGGATTTTTTGCCTGCTTTACGTCCTCTTCCGGTAATAATTCAGAAATACGAATTAAAAGATATTGGGAGATTTTGTCTAAAAGACTTTTAGAAACAGACTCTTTCTCTTCACCTTTGAGATTTGTAATATCTAGGAATTTTAAAGGATCAAAGCCTAAAAATTTATTTATATTTTAATCTCCTTTAAATAGTATTTTTATTGCGCTTCAAGCAGAAATGGTTCGTGTTTTTTAATCTTATTGTTAGACTTTAAATATTCTGCAATATTTAATTCTTTAGGAAAGAGACCAATTATTTCAAGGCTGATCGGCCGACCGTGCTTATCCTTGACAATAACATCGTTGCTGTACGGTGAGCTTACTTCTTCAGAGGAAGATGCTTTTTTAGGATCATCCCACCAAATATTAAGAGTGTTTGCTACAGGATCAAGATAAAGCTTTACTATTCTTTTTGTTGTCTTAGCCATACAAGTTTACCTTTCTTTGTATACTTTTTTGTTTGGTAAACGGTAACCAAAAATCCATCACTGTTTAAAACTTTAACCGCAACAATAAGTATATCATATTCTGTAACCTTTTTGGAAAAAAGAAGAACAGTTTCGTCTGTTACGCTTCTTCTCACCTCATCAGGAATTTTTAAAGTTTTCTTTACTTCAATAATACCAAAGCGTAATTCTTGGTGTTTAAGCGTTTTAATCTTTAGCCAATAGTCTTTAGTTGTACGAATTTTCCTACCAAAAACATCTCTGACCTCAAATAGAAGTTCTTGTCTGACAATTTTAGATTTCATGAATTTGTTTTGCTGACTCTGGATATTTTTTCAGCGATTATGGTTGGCTTGTCGTTTTTGGTGTCCAAATGGCCTTCTATTATAATGACTGTGTCTTTAATTAGCAGGCTTCTGTGTTGATCAAATATTTTTGGAAAAACGACGCATTCAATGGAAAGTCCTTTTTCATTACCAATAACCAAAAATGCCATTTCGTTATTGTTTTTCTTTGTAAATATTTTTCTGGCGGATTCAATGATTCCTCCGACTTTTACTTTTGTGCCCTCTTTTTCTTCTTCCAAAAGCTCAATCTCATGAGAAATAATAGATTTAAGATAAATTAGATTACTTAGCTGAGGATGGGATGTCAGATATAGCCCGAGAAATTCTTTCTCGAAAGCAAGCTTTTCAGTTGAAGTAAAGTCAGAAACACTATTGGAGGACGATTTTACAGTTGAAGTTGTAGGTTCCGATTTTCCAAAAAGGCTTGTTTGGCCTGCATCATTTTGTTTTTTTTGTTTGTGAATAATGGCAACTATTTCGGGGAAAGAGATTAAAAGATGTGCCCTATTGCCGAATATATCCATAGCGCCTGCTTTGATAAGGCTTTCTAATGTTTTTTTATTTACCGGTCCCAAATCAACTCTGGAACAAAAATCATCCAAGCTTTTGAATTCTCCTTTGGATCTTCCGTCAAGAATGCTTTTAATCGCAGCAGACCCGACATTTTTAATTGCGGTAAGCCCAAACCTAATCTTAGTTTTGTTTTCTATTGCAAAATCACTTTGAGATTTGTTGATATCCGGCGGAAGAACATCAACTTTTAGTCTTTTGCACTCGGAGACAGCCTGAGCAATTTTTTCGTTTTTAACAGGTCCTGTTGTTCCGCGGGATTCCGCAGTAAGTAAGGCTGTCATAAATTCCACGGGATAATGGGCTTTAAGATAAGCTGTTCTGAAGGCAATTGTTGCGTATCCTGCGGCGTGGGCTTTGTTAAACCCATAACCGGCAAAAGGTTCAAAAAGAATCCAGATTGATTCTGCTTTTTCTTTTTTCATTCCGTTGGCAACACAACCTTCTACGAATTTATCGTGCTGTTTTTTCATTTCCGATTGGATTTTTTTGCCGATTGCTTTTCTAAGCTTATCCGCTTCAAGCCAGGAATACCCTGCAACTTCTATTGCAGTTAACAAAACATCGTCTTGGAATGTTATAACTCCATACGATTCTTTCAAAATTTCTTTAAGGCGGAGGTCAGGATACTTTATTACAGAGGGATTATGTTTTCTTCTTATGAACTCAGGAATATTCGCCATAGGTCCCGGTCTGTACAAAGCAACCATTGCCTGCAAGTCAAAAATAGAAGTTGGCCGAAGGTCTTTAATATAGCGTCTCATTCCGGAAGACTCAAGCTGAAAGATCCCTGTTGTTTCTCCGGATGAAAGAAGATCGTAGGTTTTTTTGTCATCATATGGAACATTGGAAAGATCTATTGTTTTTCCCTGATTCACTTTTATAAAATGAAGCGCTTCTTGAATAATAGTCAGATTCCTAAGACCAAGGAAATCAATCTTAAGAAGTCCTACGCCATCTTCCCCAACTGTATACATATCATATTGAGTTATTATTTTTTCGCCGTTAGTTTCTTTTTGAAGAGGTGTATAATCTGTTAAGGGTTTGTCAGCGATTACAACGCCTGCCGCGTGCATGGACGCATGTCTTGCAACGCCTTCCAGTTTTTTTGCCAGATCAAGCAAATTTCTTGTTTCGGTTTCCGTCTGATACGCTATATTTAATTCCTGGCTTTGTTGCAAGGCAAGATCAATTGTCATTGCATGGCCCTGCCAGCCCATTGGTATCATTTTCGATATTCTATCAGGGCCTGAATACGGCATTCCCATGGCACGTCCGGTGTCCCTAACAGACCCTCTTGCTTCCATTGTTCCAAACGTAATAATTTGTGCAACCTTGTCCCGCCCATATTTTTCTGTAACGTATTCAATAACCTCGTCTCTTCTGTTATCCGCAAAATCCAAATCTATATCGGGAGGGGAGGGGCGCATGGGATTCAGAAATCGTTCGAATGGAAGTTTAAAAAACAACGGATCAACGTCTGAAATCTCAAGAGCGTACGAAACAATAGATCCCGCGTTTGATCCTCTTCCCGGACCAACAGTTATTCCATGGGATTTTGCCCATTCAACGAAATCCGCAACTATAAGGATGTACGTTTCATATCCTTTTTTGAGAATTACCGACAGCTCGTATTCTGCGCGTTTTTTTATTTCTTCTGTTACTTCCTTGTATCTTTTTTTAAGGCCAATTTCAACTTTTTCCTTAATGTAATCTGCCGGGGTTTTACCTCCCGGAACATCAAAAACAGGCATAATCCATTTTCCAAGCGTAATATCCACATTGCACATATCAGCTATTTTTACAGTATTTTGAATAGCTTCAGGAGTCTGGATAAAAAGTCCTTTCATTTCTTCCTGACTCTTCATATAAAAATCCGGAGATCCTATCATTGACAGTTTTCTGTCTTTTGTGTCAATAGTTGTTTGGGTTTGGATACATAAAAGAATTTCTTGAGCGCGAGCATCCTCTTGGTTAATATAATGATTATCGTTTGTCGCAACAAGAGGAATTCCAATTTTTTGTGAGAGAGCAATTAATTTTTTATTTAAAGAATCCTGGTCTTTAACGTTAAGATGTTTTTGGAGCTCCAGATAAAAATTTTCTTTTCCAAAAATTTGAGAAAGGTTTTCTGCTCTTTTTTTTGCTGTCTCTTCCTGATTTTGCAAAAGAGGTTCTGATATATATCCATTCAGGCAAGCGCTCAAGCATATCAATCCCTCATGATATTCCTTCAAAAGCTCTATGTCGGTTCTTGGGCGATAATAGTAGCCTTCGAGGTTTGCAATTGAAATTATTTTCATAAGGTTCTTATATCCGGTGTTATTTTTTGCCAGAAGTATTAGATGATTTGAGTCGGTGTCAATTCCTGCTTCTTTATCGTGACGGGACCTTCGGCTTACGTAAATTTCACAACCGATGATTGGTTTTATTCCTTCTTCAAGGCATTTTTTGTAAAATTTAATTGCGCCATACATGTTACCGTGGTCTGTAATCGCTATAGCTTTCATCCCCAGGTCTTTTGCTCTTCTTACCATTGGATCTATCTTTGAAAGCCCATCAAGAAGCGAAAATTCACTATGATTATGAAGATGTACGAAGTTAGACATATCTTTCCTCTGTCATGCTGAATTTATTTCAGCATCTAATAAGGGTTGTTTCTATCTTAATGAGTGTTGATAAATTTTTCAATAGCTTTTTTCAATTGATCAGTATCTAGAGGCTGTTTAAAAGTTTGCTTAACCTGACCAATTAAAAATCCAATAACCTGAATTTTACCGTTTTTATAATCTGAAACCGCTTTAGGATTTTTTTCTAAAATTTCTTTAACTATTTTTTTTAATTCGTTTTCATCTATAGCAGTAGTTTGAGTTGATGTTAAAATGCTTTGAATAAGATGGCCGGGAAGTACATTCTTAATGTTAATTTTTTTGTTTATTAACATATTTGCGATCTGTTTTGGGTTAATATCTTGAGCTTTACCTACTTTTACTGCTTCTTCAAAATAATCGGCAGTTTCTTTATCTTTTGTTAGGATATCGCTGTCGTAGATTGATAAGGAAAGTTCATTTTTAAATCTGTTAGACTTTGCATCCGGTAATTCCGGTATTTGAGATTTGAGATTTGAGATTTGAGATTCCACCCATCGAATGGGTGGTATGTCTGCTTCCGGAAAGTACCTGTAATCCATTGATTCTTCTTTAATTCTTTGGGAAACAGTTCTATTTTTTACCTCATCCCATCCTCTTGTTTCCTGAATAGGAGTTTTTCCGGATTCTAAAATTTCTTTTTGTCTTTCTGTCTCATACGCAATAGCTTTTTCAACGAATCTAAAAGAATTAATATTTTTCACTTCAACTTTATATATTGGTAGTATTTGTTTATTGGTAGTATTTGTAGTATTACTTTCCCGAAGGGAAATGTTGGGTTCCAGTCTCATTCCCCCCTTTTCCATATCCGCGTCCGAAACTCCAAGATATCGGACAATTTGTTGCAGTTTTTTAAGATATTCGACAACCTCAATTGCTGATTCAAAGTCCGGTTCTGTTACGATTTCAACTAAGGGCACTCCTGATCTATTAAAATCAATTAACGTTGAGTCACCCTGATGCAATAATTTCCCAGTGTCTTCTTCCATATGTACTCGTGTTATTCCAATCTTTTTTTCTTTTGAAAGCTCAATAAAACCTTTCTGGCAAAATGGTTGATCGTACTGAGAAATCTGATATCCCTTGGGCAAATCAGGGTAAAAATAGTTTTTTCTATCGAATTTAGAGAAAAGAGGAATATTACAATTAAGTGCGAGCCCAATCATAACGCACCATTCTATTGCTTTTTTATTTGGAACAGGTAAGGCTCCTGGAAGTCCCAAACAAACAGGACAAGTATGAGTGTTAGGTTTTTTTCCAAAATAATCAGCAGAGCATCCACAAAACATTTTAGATTTGGTTTTTAACTCAACATGCACTTCTAAGCCGATGACTGGTTTATAAATCATATTTTTGTCCTTGTCATGCTGAATTTATTTCAGCATCTCATATCCTCAACAAACAGATTCTGAAACAAGTTCAGAATGACAGCTATAGAGTAGGTTTTCTTTTGTGCCATTCTGTCGCTTGTTCATATGCGCTGCCGATTTGGAATAAGAGACTTTCGGAAAATTGCGGGCCGAGAATTTGCATGCCAATTGGTAGACCATCAGAAAAACCCATAGGAACAGAGATTCCCGGGATCCCCGCGAGGTTTGCAGTAACAGTAAAAATATCTGATAAATACATTTTCAAAGGATCATTTATTTTTTCTCCCAATTTCCATGGAGGAGTAGGGGAGACTGGTGCGAAAATTGCGTCTACCTTCTTAAAGACAGTATCGAAATCTTTTATGATAAGGGTACGTACCTTCATTGCTTTTTTGTAGTAAGCATCGTAATAGCCAGCTGATAAGGTATAGGTTCCAAGCATTATTCTTCGTTTTGCTTCACCCCCAAAATTTTCTCTTCCCGATCCAAATCTAATTCCATCATATCTAGCAAGGTTTGAAGATACTTCCGCTGGTTGAATTATGTAATATGCAGCAATTCCATATTCAGTGTGCGGCAAACTAATCTCTTCCATAATTGCCCCTAATTCTTCCAAATCTTTTAAAGCTTCTTCAAATTTAGTTTGCACATGCTTATCCAGTCCCTTTGTAACATATTCTTTTGGAACACCGATTTTAATACCCTTAATCCCTTTATTTAAATTTTTAGTATAGTTTTGAACGTCAACCCCAGGGGTCGTCGCGTCAAAATCATCTTTTTTTGCTGTAACATTAAGAAGTATTGCAGAATCTTCAACTGTTCTTGTAAAGTGCCCTATTGAATCCAAAGAAGATACCATAGCCAATACTCCATTTCTACTAACTCTTCCATAAGTTGGTTTTAGTCCGACTAAATTGCAAAAACTAGCAGGAAGACGAATAGAGCCTCCTGTGTCAGTTCCTGTTGACGCAATACACATATCCGCGCTGAGCGCGGCTGGAGAGCCGCTTGAAGATCCGCCTGGAACAAATTCGTTATTCCACGGGTTAAGTGTTGCTCCAAAATCAGAATTTTCACCACTTGATCCATGCGCCCACGCGTCTAGATTTGTTTTGCCAATAATTACAGCTCCTGCATCTTTTAACTTACCCACAACAGTTGCGTCATAAACAGGGATATAATCATTTAAAACTTTTGATCCTGCAGTTGTTTTTATTCCTTTTGTGGAAAATAAATCTTTAAAGGCAATTGGAATCCCAAGAAGCGGTCTAGCCTCCAGGGTTTCACCCCTTCGGTCTGAGCCCTCAGGGTCGAAGACTTGCGAGGCTAGTGACTTGTCTGCATTTTCTGCAGCTTCAATAGCTTCTTTTTCGCAAACTGTAATAAATGCGTTTATTTTCGGATTTAATTTTTTAATTTGCTTAAGACAAGCTTTTGTTAGTTCAATAGATGAAAACTTTTTACTTTTTAAACCTTCTTGCGCTTGTT
>Ga0209542_10001399_pt1 | contig 56798 bp, 51 predicted proteins | sample RifCSPhighO2_01_FD_184028 | JGI IMG/M metagenome (GOLD analysis project Ga0209542, IMG submission 184028) | Soil microbial communities from Rifle, Colorado - Rifle CSP2_plank highO2_0.1 (SPAdes) (version 2) | ecosystem: Environmental > Terrestrial > Deep subsurface > Rock core/Sediment ... | reverse complement strand
AGCATGATGCTAACTCCTGATAGGATTTCCATTTTCGTTTTCTATTTATAGGATTATCAGTCGAACTACCCACAATATACCTAAAACTCAACAATCTCCTGGGTAAAATTCTTATCGGCGCTATTTCTAAAGCTCGGCGGAAATAATCCCAATCTTCGCCTCCATATCTATATTTCGCATTAAACTCTAAATTTGCGACAATCTCTCTTCTAAATATCATATGCGATATTTGGCAAAGATAAAATGATGACGGATAAATATATTTTTTATTAAAAAAATATGCAGTTATTATACTTAAATCTCTAATCCACATTAGAGGTCGTAATATAATTTTCAGCTTAAGGCCATATTTAGGATCAAAACTTGAGTAAGATAGGCATACTACCGCTCCACAATTTGAGTCTTTGACGATCTCATTCCACATGAACTTCAGGTAATTCTTATCCATTTTATCGTCCGAGTCCAGGAAAACTATATATTTTCCTTTTGCTACCTTTACACCAGTGTTTCTGCTTCCGCCTGAGTATTTTTCATCCTCGTTGAGATAGGCTAAAATTGAAGGAAACCGTTTTTTCAATTCTGGACTTATATATTCTCCATAATCTCTTTCTTCGACGATCAATATTTCCACTTTTTGCAAATCATAATCTTGATTATAAATCGACTGAATAGTTTCAGACGTGATATCTAGCCTTCCCTTTACAGGAATAATAATAGATATAAGAGGTTTACCGCTTGCCATTTTTTTTATTCTGAAGTTGCTGCATTTGTTTCCACGATTCGTCAAACTGTTCCATGGTTTCCAGAGTTCTTTGGCTGAAAAGCATCATATTCAAAACATCAGGCGTCACAGTAACTATATTGGCTCCAGATGCAAATGCCTCTCCTACCATAGAAGCAGTTCTGATACTTCCTATGATTAGTTTGGGATTTGTATAGTTTCCTTCCTTCAAAAATCGCATTGTTGCCTCAACAATACTTTTCGGAGATCTATTCACATCAGATCCCATACCCAATTTGGGATATTTTGCTACAAAATCAGATCTGCTTCTGTATTGTGCCTGATCCTCAATTGTTCTTCCCCAAAAAAGACTAACAAAAGATTCTTGACGCGCAAATCTGGTCGCCAAAATTGCCATTATAATTTGCTCGTACGTCATAAGTAACGTGACATTTACTGCTATATTTAACTTTATCAATTTTTCTATCACACATAAGCTTTTAGTAGTGCCAGGTATCAGTGGTACTTTTACTATTACATTAGTTGCTATACGACTTAACTCTCGGGCCTCTTCAACAAGAGCTTTTACCTCTTTACCGCTATCAGTTAACTCTATAGAAACAGGTTTTCCCTTCATTTCAGCACAAATTTTTTTGAGTACCTGACCAACTTCCCGCCTCTTAATTCTTTCCTTTAAAAATATATACTGATTCGTTGTGACGCCATCTATTACTCCCGTTTCATTCCATTTTCTTATCTCACCAAGATCAGATGAATCTATAAAAATTGATTTTTCAAATTTTATATTTCTGAATTTAATCATAGAGTCGAAAATTTTATCATAGTATATAATAGATTACTAATAAATGCATTTCTAAATCTATGCAAGCTATAATTGTAGCAGGAGGCAGAGGTACCAGAATGTCTCCTCTTACGACTTCTATACCCAAACCCATGCTCAAAGTAGGGGATAAGCCAATTTTGGAGCATATACTCAACTATCTAAAAAAAAATGGCATAAAAGACATAATAATATCCGTTGGTTATCTCAAGAATCAAATAATTTCTAATTTTGGTAATGGAAGTAGACTAAATCTGTCTATACAGTATATTTATGAGGATGCCCATGATCCACTTAGCACAGCAGGTGCGATAGTAAAAGCCAAGAAATTAATAAAAAATACTTTTCTGGTCACATATGCAGATATATTACGTGAGCTAGACATAAGAAAAATGGCCGACTTTCATAAGAGTAAGAAAGCATTTGCTACGATTGCAGCATACAAAAATTATCACAAAAATCCAAAGAGCATTATTTTATTTGACAAAAGAGGAAAAATATCTTCTTTTAGAGAAAGGCCTGCATATAATCCGAAAAAGAATTATTGCTGGTCTAATGCGTCTCTTTATATATTGGAGCCTCAAATCTTTGATTATATACCATTAAGTTATACAGATTTCGGCAGTGATATATTTCCCATGCTTATTAAAGATAAGAAAAGAATTTATGCCTATAAATCTTATGGAAAATTTATTGATATTGGCTCCAGACGTAAATTGGAGTCAGCAAACAAAATATTTTTTGCTTAAAATTCTCATTTTCCAAGAAGCGGATGTGTCACAATAGCATGCCAAATAAGTTCTTGAAAGCTCTCTGTAAAGGCTGTTTGTAAACTCTTTACCTTAGTTGGTATAATAACAATATCATCTGCCACTAATTTCGTATATCCACCATCCTTACCTACAATTCCCACTATTTTGGCGCCTATTTTCTTGGCATATTTCAACGCGGATACAATATTCAGGCTAATACTATTTTTTATGTCACCACCTCCTACTGAAAATACCATGACTATATCCTTTTTATTGAGCTTGCTTGTCTTTAAAAATTCTATAAACGTAGTTTCCCAACCATCATCATTTACTCTGGCAGTAAGCTCTGAAACATTATCTACGGGTGTATATGCTTCGATATTGCATATCTTTCTGAAATCATTTACAGCATGTGAACAATTTGCCCCACTTCCTCCCACCCCGAGCAGAAATAACCGGCCTTTTCTTTTTTTCAATAGATATAAGTGCTTAACTAAATTATTAATATTCTCACTGCTAATTAAGATCAATACTTCTTTAGCATTATCTAAATAGAATTGCGTATGATTAGAAATCTTCTTTTTTAAAGGCATTTTACACCCTCCCAATCGAATTTCATATTTTCATGCTTTAATCCAGACTTCTCTAATTTATTTATGAATATACTATGTTTTTTATTTACATAAAAGACAAACCAGCCCCCGCCGCCTGCTCCCATAATTTTTCCGCCTTGTGCGCCATTTTTCAGTGCTTCATTATACCACTGGTCAATTAGTTTATTGGAAATTTGATTAGACAATCTCTTCTTTAATAACCAATGCTGGTGAAAGTAATGTCCCACTTTATCTACGTCTCCTGTAAGTAAAGCCTGTCTAATTTTCAATCCAATTTGCTTAATATTATTAAACAAGTCAAACTGATTTAACTTTTCTCTATTACTCATCGATCTTTTTCTTATTGAGCCCAATATTTTATTCGTATCTTTTACAATTCCTGTGGCGAAAAATAGCAGATTTTGCTCCAAAGTTTTAATAACCGCATCTTTAAGTACCAAATCAAACACATTCACTTTTCCCCTCTTATTTACGCTAAAATTTCTGATTCCGCCATATGCGGCGATAAATTGATCTTGAGGACCGACTGGCTTTTTTAGTATATCTATTTCTATCTTAGCTGCCTTTTCAGCAAGGTTATATTTTGAAATATTTATTTTTTTATATTTATGCAGGGCATAAAGTAAGCCTACTTCTAAAGCCCCTGAACCGCCCAAACCAGATGAGGGTGGAATATCAGAATCTATTACTATTTCGAGTCCTCTGCTAATACCGGCCATTTTAAGACATGCGAAAATAACTTTTTCAAATTCATTAGATGATTTATCAATATTCTTATATTTAACATCATTGACAATTAAAATCTTTGAATCAACATTTTTTTTAATATTTACATAAACATATTTATCAATCGCCGCACTTATCCATCGACCACCATGAATTTTGCTATACCACGTCACATCAGTACCCCCGCCTGCTAATGTTATTCGCATGGGAGCTCTAGTTATAATAAAATCATCATTGCGAGTTTTATATTTCATTGATTTCACTAATTTAGGCGTTATAATAAAATCTAAGTTTCTATGAAAGCCACTAGAATTATACCCAATTTGTATTATGCTGTCTCCTTGTCATATTTTTTGAGAAGGATTGAAGACAAGTGGAATTTTATACGGAACATCCCAAATTTACTAAGTGGAAAAACAATTATTAAAATTACTCTGGACAATAAATGGCATTTCTATATTCGAGATTTATATGATTTGCAGGCACTCAAAGAAGTATTCGACGAAAGGGTATATCACATGCTTTTTTCCAATTTGAAAGAAAACACTGCATTTATAGATATTGGATCTTATATTGGAGACACTGTAATTTATGCGCAACAATATAAAAATATAAATAAAATAATCGCTCTTGAGCCTATGCCTGAAAATATGAAATTCACCAAACAGAATATATTATTGAACAAAGTCAAAAGTGTTACCCTGTTGCCTTATGCCATTTCAACCCAAAACTCAATAAAAGATTTCTTCATTCACCAAAACAAAGGACAATCAGGATTTATCAAGCATTCTCCAAAAATTAAAAAGATTAAAGTAAAAACTATTGCACTTTCATCGATTTTAAAAAAGATTAAATCGAAAAATGTTATTATCAAAAGTGATTGTGAAGGCGCAGAATATGATCTTCTGATGGACCTTAATGACAAGTATTATTCAAAGATTGGCAAAATTATATTTGAATATCACGACGCCATAAAACTCCCTCAAATATTAAATAAACTAAATAGTCTAGGCTATAAAACTTCATTTAAAAAACATCCTATAGAATCAAATCTCGGAGTCGCCTTCGCCGAAAGATTATGAAAGTTACCTTACTTATTCCTTGTCTCAATGAGTCAGAAACTATAGATAGTGCAGTCGTTGAAGCTAAAAAATATGGCGGAAAATATTTCAAAAAGGATTTTGAAGTGCTTGTTTCAGATAATGGCTCAACTGATGGGACAGTAGATAAGCTTCAGAGAATTAAAAACATAAGGATAATAAATACACCTATAAGAGGGTATGGTGCGGCTCTTCATTACGGCATATTGTCAGCTCATGGAACTTATGTAATATTTGCAGACGCAGATTTAAGTTATAATTTCAAAGATATAGAAAAATTTATTAAGTATCTAAATAGTGACTATGACTTGATATTAGGTAGCCGGATAAAGGGTAAAATAGATAGTAGAGCAATGCCCTACCTGAATCGTTACATTGGAACTCCTATTCTTACATTCCTAATACAAATAATATATGGAATTAATACATCAGACTGTAATTCTGGTTTTAGAGCAGTTAAAAGGTCATTCTATGAGAGTCTAAATATGAAAAACAGCGGCATGGAATGGGCATCTGAGCTGCTTATCAAATCCTCTTTAATGAAAGGCAAATATGACGAAGTGCCTATCCATTTCCGAAAAGATCAAAGACATAAACAAACTCATCTCAAAAGATGGGAAGACGGTTGGAGGCACCTCAAAGTCATAATTTTACTAAAACCCCTGATTCTACTAGTAGCCTCATTTATAGTAGTAATTATAGGTATAGTGTTTTTGCCGATATCCTTGTTTACAACTCTCGCCATGTTTCTGATGGCAGAATTCTTAGTACTTTCTTTTTTAATTGCAGTTAAACTTGAAGCGGTGATTAATAGCAAAACAAATCGTATCAGCTTTTTCCTCGATAAGATGCCTTTTGTTTTAGGGGGTATTATAATGACATTTGTAGTAATGATCTTACTTTTTACAATATCTGACAAGCACTTGTTTACAAAATATATATTGCTTTTTCAGGTCAGCATTTATAATTTATGGGTATTTTTCTTAGAAACTATAAAAACTCATTTAGTTAATCCCTTGCCAAATAAAATTAAATGAATCTCTCAGAATTTTTTCATGCACTTAACTTATATAACATAACAATATTTATTTTTTGTTTTCTTATTTTTGACGCTATAGGATTTAAGATTGCAAAATATCTAAAAACTCCCGGTTTTTTAAGACTAACAAATTGGATTTGGGGTTTGGGCATATTTATCTTTATTTGGTTTCTTTTGCACGCTTTTATCCCCTTTCATCAAAATTATGTAATATTTTCATTAATAATATTAGCGATTCTCTTTATTCCCTCCTATATAAAACAAGGTGGCATTATCGACCTGGGTAAAACCATGCTTAAGTTTCTCCTCCCTTTTCTCCTTCTTATTTTAGTATTTAAACCGCTTTCCTTTCTTCTATCCGCACCTCCCTGGTATGCAGATGAAATGAATTATCAATTCTATTCGCCCGCGCGGATATTTTTGGAGAATCATTGGCCATTTCTCGATTTCTCCAGTAATTCTTCTCCAGGTCTCTATGAGATGATTCCTAAATTTTTAAATACTGGTTACTGGCTTATGTTTTCCCTGACAAAAACATATGCCACGGCTAGATTACTACATTTTCTTATCGTCTTTTCTGCTATATATGCTATAGCCTCTTTTTTCAAAACAAAATTTAATACAGTAAGTGCCGTCTTTTATGCCACTGCGACATTCCTTTTTTCACCTCACTTTTTTCTTTATTCGACATTGGGTTACGTAGATGCGGCAGCTGCAATATTTTCTATCCTCTTTTTAATTTCTGTAGCAAATTTTCTTCAAGAAAGAAGAGTTGGTAATCTATATGCTTGTGCAATAATTTTTGGATTGACTATAGGAATGAAATATACAATTTTAGCATTTTTGGGTTCAGTTACCGTCACTGGAATATTAATTTATATATTCATTAATAGAAAAAAGTTAACTGGTCTATTCAATATCAGTCATTTTTTAACTAGTATAAAGATTGGCTTACTAATATCCCTTTTTGGCGGCTACTGGTACATTAAGAATCTTATCATATCAGGCAATCCTATTTATCCATTTGTGTTCAAATGTTTCCATAATTGGTCCTGTGCCACTTCATACGATTATTTTGCCGGATGGGCGATACCGCTTGATCTTCCTCATTTTGAGAATATTAAAATGGCTCTCTTTCAAGAAAGTAACTTTATGTTTTATATCACACTGATAACATTGCTTTTCACTACTCTGTACGCAATTCATTTTAAAATTAGGAAATTACTCTTCATAATAATATTAATAATTTCTGCTTTATTGATTGAGATAACAATATCCAGCAAAATATCTGGATTCGAATTGCGCTATTTTTACCATTGGCTACTATTAATACCCTTGGCACTTACTCTCCCGTTTGGTCTATTATTTGTCAAAAATATTAAGCCCAGAAAAGAATTTACAGCATTATTATTACTAGTTCTAACGCTTGTAATTTCCTCATCAGGCATAAATACATACAAGAGTCTAAAAAGATTATATGAAGGTGATTACGTACCTGGCTATATCCGTAATTTTACTCGCTCACGGATAAGTCTAAATCAATGGATTAATTATTATTATCCTCAAATGAGTGAGTATATTAAATGGTGTGGTAAAGAAAGGAAAATGCAGGATATACTCATCATCGACCCCCAACTTATATGGTTCTCAAGCGAGGGTTACTCGAGAGCTTTTCTTGTTAATTGTAATATATTATCACCATTCTCATCAGACTTATCAGTTGATGAATTAGCAAAAAGCATCCCCGAGAAATATCCTCATGCTCTTATAGCTTCACTGGAAAAGTGTTCTCCCGACAAAAAAGTTTCCTATTCCATTTCAAATCCCGTTTTCAACAAAAGACATGATTTAAATCAAAAAATGATTTGTAAGTCAAAAGAGACTGTAAAGAATCTTTATTCATATCAAAAATAAAATATGCCTCTGTGTTAAATAGTTATTTTGCTCCAATTGATTTTAACTCAATTATAATATTGGTTTTTGTATTATTTACATTTGATTCTATCGGCTCTTTTATAGCTGGATTTATTAAACCCGCAGAATATTTACGGCCAATTTACTGGATTTGGGGGATGGCTCTTATTGCCTTTTTTCTTTTTTTGATGCATTTAGCACTCCCCTTTAGACCGGAATATATAACTATTTTATTATTATCTTCTCTTTCGATAACTTTACCTTCATATCTAAAGAGAAAGGACTTCACTAAACTATATGTTTGCTTTAAAAATTTTAAATTTCCTTTTCTAATACTCATACTGATAGCTCAACCACTATTTTTCCTGCTTTCTGCTCCACCTTATTATGCCGATGAGATGCTGTATCATTTTTACTCACCTGCAAGAATTCTTCTGGAACAGAAATGGCCTTTTCTGGATAGTTTTGCAGGCCCTGCGCCAAGTTTGTATGAAATGATACCCAAATCTCTGGATATTATATATTGGATGACATTTTCTTTGAGTAAAACTTATGTTCTCGCCCGAATATTGCACTTCATACTGGCTTTCTCAGTATTGTTTGCGGTTTCTCTATTTCTGAAAAGGAATCTAAATAGGTTATCAGCAATTATTTTTATTTCTCTTGCTTTGTTGCTTTCCACCGGATTCTTACATTCGACAACTATTGGTTACGTCGATGCTGCCGCAGGAAGCTTAGCTATATTATTTTTAATTATGATGATAGATCTAGTTAAACACCCAAAGAAGTCTCAGATTCTTGCATCTACCCTTGTATTATCTTCAACGCTAGGTATTAAGTATTCTTCAATCGCATTCTCTCTTACTGTAGCCTGTGTTTCTCTAATTTTAATTTTATTATCAGTTTCCAAGCTCCGATCCAAAATAGCAAAATCTATTAAATTGATACCTAAATTAATTCTGATCTTTACATTTTTTGGCGGATTTTGGTATATAAGAAATTTTGTTCTGTCCGGAAATCCTGTCTATCCCATCGCCTTATCATGCTGGCATGGATGGCTGTGCCCATATGGAGCCAATTTGTTTGGAGCAACTCCCTTTGACCGTGAGCATGTCATTTTTATCATATATTCTATATTTCAGGAAAGAAATCTAGTTTTTGCCACTGCGATTGCTCTAATAATTAGTATCATCTATTCATTCCGCCAAAAAACAGGAATCATCAAAAACTTATCAGTTATAATCATACTGTCTCTTTTTTTTGAGCTTATATTAATAAAACGCCATGCCAATTTTGAATTGAGATATTATTATCACTGGTTTCTTCTTATTCCACTCGTATTAGCCTTACCAGCTGGCTTGATAGAAAGAAAGAAGTCTCCCTATTATTATTTTCTGATATTTTTGATCTATTTGATACCCATTAACATGGTATACATGAATGTTCAGAAAATGTATCAAAATTCATTTACCCCAAAAAATATAAAAGATTATGCACTTCGGAAAATTAGTTTAAATGGCTGGCTTGAGTCTACTTTTCCTAAGATGAATCAAGTAATTAAATGGTGCGGAGACAACAAATCTTTACAAAACTTAATACTTATCGATCCGTATCACATTTGGTTTTCCAGTGAAGCCGGTATAAGAGCATATTTATTAAATTGTAATATTCAGGTACCATTTTCCAGCACATCTTCAAACGACGACTTAGTAAAAATGATAAGAAAACAATATCCAAACGGCTATCTTATTTCGGAAGAAAGATGTGGTCATGTCGTAAAAAAAATACCCCAATATGCCGATAATACATATATAAAGCGGCATGACTTAAACCAAAAACTTATTTGCTCATCAAAAGAGATATTAAGTAATCTATACATAATCAGCAATAAATAAGCGTCATATGTGGTAAAATTACACTATTTCTATGACGGATGAGACTATTATTGTTAAACCTTCTCGTAGGTGGGACTTGGGTGATATTAGAGAAATTTGGAAATATCGCGAGCTTTTATATGTCCTGACATGGCGGGATATTAAGGTACGCTATAAACAGACATTATTGGGTATAATCTGGGTTATTTTTCAACCATCAGCTACCACTGTTGTTTTCACCATATTTTTCGGTAATCTGGCCAAAATTCCTTCAGGCAATCTTCCTTACTCATTATTTGTACTTAGCGGATTAGTTTTTTGGTCCTTTTTCTCTAATTCGCTTTCAAATGCTAGTGGTAGCTTGACTGCAAATGAAGGCATTATAAAAAAAGTCTATTTCCCAAAAATTATTTTGCCCTTAGCTAGTATTACCATCAGTTTTTTCGATTTTCTGATCAATCTAGTTATACTTTTTATTTTTGCATTCATATTAGGTTTCTATCCTAGCATTTCGGCATTACTTATCATCCCACTGGCAATAATTATTACGTCTATATCGGCTGCAGGATTGGGTTTTTTCTTAGCATCAGTTAATGTCAAATATCGAGACGTCCGTTATATTTTGCCCTATTTTATTCAAATACTTCTATTCTTATCTCCTATAATATATCCATTAACAATTGTTTCATCTAGAAATAAATATATTCTGGCATTAAATCCGATGACAGCAGTTGTCGAAACAGTCCGTACAATATTTTCCCATTCACCGATCACTAACATAGATTTGATATTAATATCCATTTCCATATCTATTCTTATATTTATATTTGGATATTTATATTTCAAAAAAACAGAAAAATATATTTCAGATGAGATTTAAATATATGGCCGAATCTATCATTGACATAGTAAATATTTCAAAAAAATACACTCTTGGTCACCGCCAGCCCTACATAACATTGGGTGAAACTCTGATGAAAAACATCAAAAGACCTCTAGCACTATTTCGAAAAAATAATAACCATTATAAATCAGCAGATACATTCTGGGCACTAAAAAATATCAATTTAAAAGTCCAGCAAGGTGAAATAGTTGGCATTATTGGGAAAAATGGAGCCGGTAAAAGTACACTTCTGAAACTTATATCCAGAATTACATATCCCACAACTGGAGAAATAAGAATAAAAGGTAAAGTATCCAGTCTTCTTGAAGTAGGAACTGGTTTTCATCCGGAACTTACAGGTCGGGAAAATGTTTATTTAAATGGTGCTATTTTGGGCATGAAGAGAAAAGAAATAAATGATAAATACGGCGAAATTGTCAAATTTTCTGAAATAGGGAAATTTATTGATACACCTGTTAAATTTTATTCATCAGGTATGTATGTTCGGCTCGCTTTTGCAGTAGCCGCACACCTGGAGACCGAAATTTTGGTGGTTGATGAAGTCTTAGCGGTAGGCGATATTGCTTTCCAAAAAAAATGTTTGGGAAAAATAGACGAAATAACTCATAACCAGGGAAGAACCATCATCTTTGTGAGTCATAACATGGCCTCTATTCGCCAATTATGTACCTCGTGTATTCTGCTTGATAATGGAAAAGTTACAAAAAGAGGCGATACTGCAGATGTTATAGATTACTATTTATCCAGATTCTCAGAGGCTACATCAAATAAATCCGAGCGACATTTCAAAAATGATAATCATAAACCTTTTCAAGTTTTATCGATTAGACTGATAAATAATAGAAATCAGACGACTAATATATTTGAATGCGACGAAGAAGTTATTATAGAACTGAGCTGTATTTCACGCACCCCAATACCGGGATTATACGGCTATATGAAGCTAACCAATAAAGAAGGTCAGACCGTTTTGGTTTCTGATTCTGTAGATATTCCACCAAATACGCTTGATTCATTAAAGCCCAATAAATATAAGTTAATACTCACCATTCCCGCAAGAACTATCGGTCATGGAAGATATTTCATTACATTAAATTTCGGCAGTGCTCAAAACTTTCGTGGTTTTGACATTGATACATTAAGCTATATATTAGAATTTACTATATCAGATAATTCATCAGAACGCGGCAACAGACGCGAAGGATTTTTAAGTACATTATTGAAATGGCATCTTGCTTAAACCAAATAAAATAATATATGAAGAAATTCAAAATATTGGTAACGGCGGCAGGCGGAGCATCAGGTTTGTATACCATAAAATTATTAAAAGAAGACAAAAATACTACAATAGTAGCAGTAGATCCGGATAAGCATGCAGTTGGATTATTTTTAGCAGATGCACGCTATACTATTCCCAAAGCGGGGAATTCTCTTTTCATATCAAGAATTATCGATATTGTTCAAAGAGAAAATATAGATGCCATCTTGCCGAACATATCAGATGAGCTTCCTATTTTTGCCAAAAATATTTCCCAAATCCCTTGCAAGGTTGTACTTTCTCCACTGAAAACAATCACTATATGCCATGATAAGTCAAAAACTTACAAATATTTCCAAGAAATTGTGTCGGTACCAAGAAGCTTTATATATGGAAACATCAAAGACAGCGACTTTCCTCTGTTTGTCAAGCCAAAAATCTCCCGCGGATCAAACTATACCTATAAAGTTATGAACAAGAAACATCTTGATACGATTATTTCTCTCCTTGAGTTCGGCGGATATGGTAAAGATGATCTGATCATTACTGAATATATACCTGGTAGGGAATACACCGTCGATGTTCTCTTTAATCTTGCTGGAAAGTATATCGTTTCTGCTGCGAGGGTACGATTACTTACTCAAAGCGGTGTCTCTGTAACGGCCAGAGTGATAAAAAGCTCAGTGATAGATACATTTATCCAACATATAGTTTCACACCTAACATTTTATGGCCCAATCAATATTCAGCTGAAAGAAACGCAAGAAGGAGGACTAAAACTTCTTGAGATAAATCCTCGTCTATCTGGAGGTATATCGTTGACAGCAAAAGCAGGACTAAATATTCCCATTCTTTTACTGAGACTCCTAAGGAATGAACCAATTAGTGAACGACTACTGGAATACAAAGAGCTAACAGTAGGAAGATTCTACAAAGAAATTGTGATGCAGTGAACATGCTTAAAGTTTAGAGCTTATAATTTTCTTTATCCTATCTGCTCCATATCCATCTACAAGAGACTTTGCTATTGTTGAAAGTTTTGCTCGTCCCTCAGCATCATTTACGAGTATTTTGATACTATCAAGAATTACCTTTGTTTCCGGTTGGATTCCCAGATTTATTACCGCTTCTTTTTGGGCAAAATATGTCGCAGTCCCAAGATGATTCTGGTGGTTGCAGATAACAATATTGGGTATACCGATACAAGAAACCTCGTACATAGTGTTTCCGGCCGTGGTAATAGCTATATCTGATAAAGACATAAGACTATGAAATTCTGCCCGTGAAGGTGATTCTACAAAACGGATATTTTTCCTCTGTTTCCAATTCTTCTTATTAAATCCCGGGCCAATCACGACATAAGTATAAAGATCCAGACTCTTGAAAGCTTCAAGAATATTTTGTGTTTGGTCTTTCGGATCTGACCCCCCTAGAGAAATAAAGGCAGTCTTTACATGCTTTTGTACTTTATAGGTCCTTCGGTATTCCAACAAATCGTGTGATAAGGGCACATATGCAGTGCCTGACAGAGTATCTTTTCCTTCTAAGGGGACTGATGGATTGGTGTTAATAACCAAATCGAAAAGTTTTTTATCTATTGAAGCTGCGAAATCAAAAAGACAGATTGTCTGTGCAAATTTTCGCCAGGTACCAAACACGCTTCTATTAAAGTCCAAAAGATCAATTACTATGACATCCGGTTTTATTTTCTTTATGTATTCATCAATCTTTTTGTCAAATATCTTGTCAGCTACTATCTCCTTGGGGTAGTTTATCAAATTGAGACCATAATTTTCAGAAGCGAAGAAAATGGCGTTCCAATTATAATGTACGTCCGCCAGAGCTAGGCACCGAGAAATATGTCCTATTCCATGTCCGGTTTGAGGGATAAAAGCAATGGTTCTATCTTTCATGCCGTAGATTAGTGAATATCCTCATTTGTAATTAGGTCGTCTTTCCTTAGAGACTTGACGAGTTTTTTACCGATGAGACTTCCAATCTTGCCAGATTCAATTCCTAAAGATGAATCATTCTGCTTCGCATCAATACTATCCTCGTTTAATATTTTTCCCGCCGCCATATTTTGAGATGCTACAAGCTTTCTCCGCTTTATGGCACGCATAGAATATTCATCATCTGTAAGAAAGCTGTTTCCAGTCATCAGTGCCTCCGCCTCTCTTACACTTTTCACAAGACTTGTTAGCATAGGTACGTCGCAGGCAACGAGATGATCAGCTCCTATTTGAGATCTATCAAGTGTAAAATGCTTTTCTATTACTCGTACTCCTAAACCTACACTCAAGACAGATGCAGTTATTCCTATAGTATGATCAGAGTAGCCGATCGGTAAATTTGGAAACATGCTTTGTAATGTAGAAATTTTCCTTACATTAGCCTTATCGTAAGGTGTCGGGTAAAGTGATGTGCAATGAAGAAAACATATCTTTTCATTGCCTTGTGATTGTATCAGCTGATAGGCCCTCTTCACCTCTTCCTCAGTCGCCATACCGCAAGATACAAGCATAGGTTTGTTTTTTGATGCTGCGTACTTTAACAGTTTTTCATAAACAATATCGAGCGATGCTATTTTATAGGCAGGAATTTCAATTTCCTCTAATAAATTAATCATACTAAGACTCTCTGGGGTTGATAGAAATTCAATACCATACTTGTGCGCAGCTTGAAATAGGAGGATATGTTCTTCTCTAGACCGTTTCAGTGATTCCAATTTTTTGTAATGAGATATGGTTGTGCTATTTTTAACTAAAAGCTCGCTTGGATCGATCGACTGTATCTTGATTGCATCAACACCAATATCTGCTGCTATTTTGATCATCTCCATAGCCGTTTTAAGGTTATTTCCATAGGTTCTAGCTATTTCGGCAATAATAAAAATGGGTTGTCCATGACCCAGTGTTCTTCTTCCGATAGAAAATTTCATATGAGTTTTTCAACTATATTATATAGTATGCATTATTCTTAGGCCAAATGTTGAAAACTTGAAAAAAAGATAGCTAACTGAGACAATCAAACGTATGGAGCTCCGTCAAAATGTAGGTATACTAATACAAGCCCGGTTAAGCTCAACCAGATTGCCTGGTAAAATAGCTTTGCCTCTTCTTGGCAAACCTCTAATTCTTTGGATAGTAGATCAGATGAGGAGGTGTAAAAATGCTCAAATTGTCGGTGTTCTCACTTCCGATTCAGGAGACAATGATCGATTCATTGAAATATTAAAAAAAATGCAGATTCCCCACTACATTGGTTCGGACTCAGACGTCTTATCTAGGTACTATAGAGGAGCAGAGCATTTTAAATTGCGGCATGTCGTGCGCATTACGGCTGATAATCCATTTATTTCTTCAGAAATTATTGATTTTTTGATTGCGCAACATTTAGTATCAAATGCTGATTTTACGTACATAAAAAATGTACCAATCGGGATTGGGCTTGGCATGGGAGTCATGTCTTTTTCGTGCTTAGAGAGAGTAAATAATCGTGCCAAAAAGAGTTTCGATAGGGAACATGTGGTGACGTATATACTGGATAACGCAGATGACTTTACTATCAATGTTGTAACTCTAGAAAATGATCTTTCGGTCCCTGAATACAGATTCACAGTAGACTATGAGGAAGATTATATTCTTGCCATTATGATTTTTTCCAAACTAAAACAGATGAATAAACTCAACACATTTACACTTCGGGATGTTATCAGTTTAGTAAAAAAAGACAAGACGGTGTATAATTTAATGCTAAAATGTATTAAAAGGAGTAAAAGAAGATGAACGTTTTATTCATAGGTGCACATTTTGATGATCTGGAGCTTGGATGCGGCGGAACGATTAGAAAGTTTTCACAAAAAGGATATAATGTTTATAGTTATATCGCGACCACTTCTGGATATTCCAATCATGATGGGACAAAAATAAGAGATTCGCACATTGCCCGTAGTGAAGGAGAGAAAGCAACAAATATTTTGGGATCTCATCTTATATGCGGTCAGTATAGTACGAAAGCTCTCATGTGTACGACCGAACTTATTGAAGAAATTAATTCAATTATTGATAAACATAACATTAACATGATATTTACGCACTGGGATGGTGACATTCAGCAGGATCATAGAAACTTATCATTGGCTACATTAACTGCCGCTAGGCATGTTCCAAGACTTCTTATGTATCGGTGCAATTGGTATATCTCCTCGGATACGTTCGATGCCAATTTTTATATAGATATTTCAAAAGAAATTGACTACAAAATCAAAGCACTAAAGGAATACACTTCCGAGTCAAAAAGAAGGGGGGAGGAATGGATCCAATTTTTTGTCGATCAGAATAAAAGTAATGGAAAAATAATAGGAGTACAGTATGCAGAAAGCTTCAAATTAGCGAAGTATTTACTATAATAACAATATTATGTTAGATAACCAAACAATTCTTGTAACAGGAGCAACTGGATCCTTTGGAAAGAATTTCGTCCGCCATGTTTTGAAAAACTATAACCCCAAAAAAGTTATTATATTCAGCCGGGATGAGCAGAAGCAGCACGAGATGAGGGTATCGGGTTTCGATGACCCGAGACTTCGGTACTTCATAGGAGACGTGCGGGATGTTGACAGATTGCGTCTGGCAATGAGGGATGTGTATATAGTAATTCACACTGCAGCTCTTAAGCACGTATCAGCTTGTGAGTATAACCCTATTGAGGCAGTGCTGACGAACATCATCGGGACAAAAAACGTAATAGATGCAGCCCTTTCTACCAATGTAAAAAAATTAATTGCCCTTAGCACCGATAAGGCAGTAAATCCGACAAGCCTCTATGGAGCGACAAAACTCGTGGCAGAAAAATTGTTCGTACAGGCAAACAGTTATAGTAAGCCAGGTGGAGCCAAATTCAGCTGCGTGAGGTTTGGCAATATATTTGGCAGTCGTGGAAGCATCGTACCAATCCTTTTGAGTCAGAGGAAGAAAGGGAACGTATCGCTTACCGATAAGCGGATGACGAGATTTTGCATCTCACTGGAACAGGGGGTTGAATTTGTCCTTACCTGTCTTCGTAGTATGCATGGTGGGGAGGTATTCATTCCCAAAATTCCGAGCATGAAGATAGTGGATCTTACAACCGCTATTGCATCTGGGAGCAGAGTAAGTACTATTGGTATACGTCCGGGTGAAAAACTGCATGAGACGTTGATCTCAAGGGATGAAGCAAGAAATACCGTTGAGACAAAAGACATGTATATCATTTTACCAATGTATTCTTGGTGGGGCCGCTTAAATTGGAAAAAAGCTAAAGCGGTCGCACGTGAATTTGAATTTGTCAGTAACTTGAATAATCATCATTTGTCTATAAATGATCTGCGAGATATAATGGCTTCTTCAAATATTGAGTCAGACTAGAAAACCTATGTTAAAGCACCAAAGTGAGGGTTTATACAGTCTATGCCTCTAAGAACTATTACTCAGATTGATAGTCACAATCGTAACAATAACAAATTACGATTCGAGACTGCGATTTTGGCAAGAAATAGTATTTTTAAGGGTATATACGAAAATAGACGCTGCTTTGTCATTGGAAACGGGTCATCCCTAACCAAGCAAAATTTAAACCTTTTAAAAAACGAAATTACCTTCGTCATGAATGCGTTTTGGAAACACCCGATAATTAGTAAAACATGGCAGCCTACATACTACTGTTTTGCGGATCCACGTACGTTTGATGGATCAATTTATGCGAAAAATTTTTTTTCATCGTTGCATAAAAATATCAAAATAAGCATTTTTTTTGTACCACTATTCGTAAAATATGTTATAAGAAGACAAAAATTACTACCTCTTGATTCAACATATTATGTTATGTTTGAAGATTCCAATGATGAAATTGATAGAATTGATTTCACTCATGCTGTATTATCAGTACAGAGTACATCCCAATTAGCTATAGAGTTGGCGATTTATATGGGTTGTAATCCAATATACCTTCTCGGCATGGATCACGATTTTTTAGCTCATAAAGGTCTTATTAAACATTTTTATACTGGTTTGACGATAGAGAACCATCCTGATGCTCATGATGATATTTCAGACGTTTCATACCGGTCTGAAATAGAATCATGTCTTCGGCTCTGGAAGAAATATGAATTGATAAAACAATATGCCATCAAAAACAAAATAAATATTTACAATGCTACCTACGGAGGATATTTGGATGTTTTCCCGCGTATTAACTATAGGTCTATTAAAGTATAATTATCCCAATTATTTATGCTGGACCCGGTCACTATACAAAAGAAAAAATATGGTAAAGGTAAAAATATCATGTCTTTTCTTAGGGATCTTAATAGATCTGAAGAAAATTCATCCGAGATAATTCAGTATAGTTATGATATTCAAAGTGGGAGCTATATAAAGTATGCAAAAGAACACCAGGATTTTATCGATAAATATTCCGCAGCCCTCTCACACGTAATTTCCGGCCTGAACTTTAATGCGCGATATTTACTCGAAGTGGGTGTAGGTGAAGCGACTACTCTGGCGAATGTGGTTCCGAAATTAAGGCACACTCCCTCCAATATATATGGATTTGATATATCATGGTCTAGGTTGCGGTATGCAAAGGAATATCTAAAAGCAAAAGGAATAAGCCATACGTTTTTATTTCTCGCAGATCTTTTTCATATTCCTATAATAGATAATTCAATAGATATTGTCTATACTTCACACTCTATAGAACCGAACGGTGGGAGAGAGAAGGAAGCACTTATAGAGCTGATGAGAATAACAAAAAGATATCTCATTCTCTTGGAACCCGCATATGATTTCGCTACAAGAAAGGCTAGGGTGCGGATGAGTAGACTGAAATATATAAAGAACCTATATTTTACAGCCATCTCTTTGGGCTTAAACGTGATAGAACATAGATTATTTGATGTAAACTCAAACCCTCTTAATCCTACTGGGTTAATGGTAATTGAAAAAAAAGGTAAGCGTAGTTTGCTGGTTAAGAATCCTTTGATATGTCCTGTAACTAAAAAACCGTTAAAGCTTATGAGAAACTCATATTTTAGTAAAAATGGTTTTTTGGTGTACCCGGTTGTTGATGGTATTCCTTGTCTATTAAAAGACAATGCTGTTATTGCGTCACATTATACCGACAACTTTACAATCACAATTTAGATGATCCAGTTTATAAATATTTTCTAAACCGATTTATGACCAAATACAATACATTCCAAAAGATACTACAGGTTTTTAGAAACGTAGCTAGCAACAAAGAAAATGAAAAAATAGTAGAGCGGAATACTATTTTTAAAAATAGACACAAGAACTCACGGTGTTTTATCATAGGAAATGGATCTTCATTAAGACACCAAAACCTCTCCCCCGTCAAGCACGAAGTGACATTCGCTATGAATGCTTTTTGGAAGCATCCTATCGTCACTGCATCATGGCAACCTACATATTACTGTTTTGCGGATCCTTCCACATTTGATGGTGCTAAATCCTGGCATCTCTTCTTTCGCTCATTAAATAAAAAAATAACCACAAGCATATTCTTTGTTCCTGTTTATGGTAAAAAAACTATTGAAGGACAAAATCTTCTACCTATAAGTCAGACATTTTATGTCATGTTTGGTCAAGATATGTCTACTGATGATATGGATATAATTGATCTAGCATACCGACTCCCACCGGTACAGAGTACCTCTCAGCTTGCTATAGAGTTGGCGATTTATATGGGTTGTAATCCTATATACCTTCTTGGCATGGACCATGACTGGCTATCCCATAGGGGTAAAGATAGACATTTTTATTCTGGCAAGACATTAGAGGATCATCCTGTTGCTCATGGTGATCTGGCAAAAGATTCTTATAAAAGTGAATTAGAATCATGTTTAAAGTTATGGATAAAATATGAAGAGCTTAAAGTTATAGCGGATCAAAAGCAAATTAAGATTCTCAATGCTACAGATGGAGGTTTTTTAGATGTTTTCCCCAGAATCAGTTATAAGTCGCTTTTTAGTTTATAACTAGAAAACTGAATCATTATTGAATCCCTCCGTATTCTCTTCATTCATTAAGGTCATTATCATATATACCCATCTTACTCTGGTTTGCACCCTAAAAAATTTGATCGCAAAATTTTCAGGGGAAAAAGCAGATTATGGTGAAAAATATCGATATATTTTTTACCATTAGATGGGTATATACTCAAAAATCAGATGCAAAACTGACTTTTTGCAGTATAATATGCCAAGCGCGATGATTATCTCAAAGAAATTTATTTATATTTTAGTTCAACCCTTATTTCTAATCTTAAGTTCAATATTTGTTTTCAATTATCTGAATTTACCCCAAAAATATTTTCTGACAGATCACCCAATAATAAAAATATTATTTCTCACTTTATTGCTTAACTCTGTTTTTCTCCTTTTTCATAAACTATTAATAAGTCCCAAGAAAAGTCTTATTTTGATCTTTGTCGTGGCTTTTTTATTAAGATTATATTTTATATTAATCACGCCAAATTATAATAATTGGATCGATCTCTCCATATATCGCTCGTCAGGTAGACTGATCAGCAACGGCATAAATCCTTATGATTTCCAAGGTCAAATAAAGCTCAGAGAGAAAATTAGAATCGATCTGATGAAAGATTATAAAAAGGATTCGTGGAATAATTATATAAGCGGCAATCTGCCATTATCGCAGATTTACTACGGATTGATCGAGAGGATTAGTCCGACGCCTGAAGCTTATAGATTAATATTTAATGCCTTTGATAGCCTCCTGGTCGTGTTAATTTTTCTCTTCACCCAAAAATTCTGGCAGATTCAACAGGCCAAAAAATCTAATTTGTTTTATACTCTTATATTTTTACTCCCTGTAACATTGGTCTGGGGAACCATATTGCCTGAGGATAAGGGACTGCAAATTTTGTTTATGATCGGAACAGTTTATCTAGCAAATTCCCGATCAACATTAAAAAAAATATTAATAAGTCCAATATTGTTATCTTTTGCTGTAACTTTTAAGTTATATGGAATTTTTCTTATACCTATTTGTCTCTATTATTTGATAAAGAACACAAAAGATAATTCTCTGATAAAGAAACTGGCAGATTCAGTCATCTATATTTTTGTATTTCTTGTTTCGAATTTCATCATTCTTTTTCCCCATCTAAAATATATAAACAGTTTTTTAATTTATAGACTATATGTAGAAAATAGTTTACCAACAAACGCATCAGCCCTAAGATTATTTTATTTATTATTCGGAAGCAGGTATATATTCGCCGAATATTTTCTCATTGGAGTATATCTTATATTTGCAGCTTATTATCTGTTCAAGGTTAAAAACAAAATCTTATTTCTTACCATGATAGTATTTTTATTATTATTAATAATTAATAAATACGGCAGTCTAGATAGGATGAATATTCTTATACTAACTACAATATTATTGTCTGGAGTTTTATCAGCTAAATTAGGAATTTATACGATGTATATTTATGGAATTTTCGGTGTCAGCAATCTATTTGTATATCTTTATGCAATAATCGAAAGAATTCCTATGCAAAATTATCAAGTTTATGAAAGCCTTTTTGTGCTCTATTTCGTGTTAATATTTCCGTTAATATTTTCAAAACTTTATCATTTTCATGCCAAATCCATTATCTACAAGAGGAAATAATAGTATGAATTATTATTTCCTAACTGCGTAAACATATCTTTGTTTGAGAAAAACATCTCTGTAGGGAAAAACCCGCATAATTTTAGTATGTTTACCATCTATGTTTTCAGTGACTAAATATTGTACAGATTTTTCTCTCTGTATATATCTTCCAAAGAAATCTTCATGACCTTCTTCATAATTATAATTTCTTGATTTAAGATAATTATCGTGTTCATAATATGCAATCCATTCCCACGATGTAGATATATTATTGGAAGAGACACCTTGATTTCTAATATATTCTGCGGCCAGCCAATTAGCCTGAGAACTTTCAAGCATAGATCTGGTCCACAAGCTGATTCCTATTAAAAGAATCAGGGAAGTAATATAAATATAATTTATTAATTTGATAATTAGACTTTCGAGCATAACACCTAAAACGATAATTATATAAGGAAGATATATAAGTAGATATTCATCACCTAATTGGTAATACGCAAGATGAGATAGAAAAGACATACCCATTATTAAGTGAAACAAAAGTACAGAATCAGGTTTAATCCTATTCTGAAATAAATTTTTAACTATATTGACATAGATCAATCTTGCGATAAATAACGATCCTACTAAGCAAAAAAGAGTCAACAACAATCTAGTAATTAATGGAATATCGTGAAGAATTTCAAAATTCCAGGGAAGATAAGGTAGTAATAAATCTTTTTGACCGTTTAATAGATATAATACTCCAAATATATATAAGAAAGATAATAATATCTTCAAAATTATATATAATTTGTTTTTCGCTGACAGATCTTTAATCTTAAAAGGTAACCGATGCAATCGTATTAGTTGACGATAAAGTAATAAAGTTGTTATTTCTAACATTATTAATACCACTCTTCCAAATAAAGTAATATGAAGAAGAGTAGAAAATAGAATTAATCCTAAAATAAAAGTGGAAGTTAACAAAAGGAGAATCACTAATAATTTTTTATTTAACTTTAATAAATAATCAAAAATAGTACATGATACTAATGGTAAAGTAAAAAGAGATAAATAGATTAGTATGATCGGAATTCGACCTGCAAAATTTAATAGCATCACAGTGGGATTTGAGAAATAGAGAGACTGAGTATAGGCGACATATTTTGTTCCCCAATTAGATTGGGATAAACTATAAAAAATTTGAAAAATAATTGCCAGATAAGGAAGAATTAAACCAATAATATAAAACTTCAGCTTTTCCCTTCTTTTTTGCTTTATTAGCCACAATAGCGTCAGACCCAATGGTATAAAATAGCCATTTTGCCTAATTAGAATAGCCAGTGAAGAGAAAATAGAGGCTATAAGCATATATCGATAATTATTCTGCTTGAGCGCCTTGGTATAAAAAAGCATACTCAAAATAAAAAAAGACATATACGGTATATCAGTCATAAAAGTAAAGCCTAGAAGTACCACCAAAGGACTGCTAGCTAAAATAAAAGTGAGCAGCAGAGATAGCTTTGGTATTAATTTATACTCAAGTGCTAAGTAGTAAAATCCAATAAATCCCAAAAAGGCTACTAAAATTGTCGAGGTTTTTAAAAGACCAAAAGAAAAACCAAAAATTTTTACCAGTAATGCGCCATAAAATACCTGAAATATTGGACTGGCAACCGCCCAGTGATCGAACTTATATTGACCCTCATGTGCCAACTCCTTTGCCATCTTGGCATATGCCCAGTCATCAGTAAAAGCCGCTTCATGGAAGGGATTAATAAATAGCACAATGCTAAAAAATATAAAAATAGAGAAAATCGCCAAATAATGCTTTTTTATAAAAACCAACATTTATTCCTTTCGTATATTTTTTATGCTATGATACCTCAATTCAGATCCTACATACCTATTATAAATAAATTGACTATATAAATATTATATGAACTTTTGGAAGAATAAAAAAGTTTTTATAGCAGGTGGTGCGGGCTTTATCGGTCATCATCTGCTAGATCAACTTATTCAAAAGGGTGCTCTAGTTACCATTGGCGACAATCTTTCAAGCGGTGACATAAAAAATGTAATTAAAGTTTGGAAAAAAAATAAATTGGCATATAAAAAAAATTCGGCCGGTTACCAAACTTACAGTGGCAACAAGTTTATAAAAGTCGACTTCAAATATTTTGATAAAACAATAGAATCGCTCAAGAATCATGACATAGTCTTCCATTTGGCGGCAAACTTTGGAGGAAGGGGTTATATCGATACGCATCCTGCAGATTGCTGCGAAAACTTTGCTATTACTCAAAATATAATAAATGCATCTTTAAAAGTTGGAATAGATAGAATTCAATACGCCTCGACAGCATGCGTCTATCCTTTTGACTTACAAAAAAAATACAACTCCCAATATCTTTTAAAAGAAAACGATGCTATTAACAAAAATTGGGCCAACGCCGATAGGGAATATGGTTGGGCAAAACTTATGGGTGAATTATCACTCAAAGCTTATTTTAAGCAATATAAACTCAAGAGTTCTGTAACGAGGTATGTAACAGCTTATGGACCCGGAGAAAATGATACTCATGCCATCATCGCTCTTATTAGACGAGCTGTTAAGCGCCAGGATCCATACAAAGTCTGGGGCAGTGGTAGACAAGATAGAGATTTTACCTATGTAGATGATATTGTCTGTGGCACGATTTTAGCATGCGAAAGAGTCACTGATGCGACACCGATAAATCTCGGAACAAGCAAAAGATATACCATGATTGAAGTTATAGATTTAATTTTTGATATTTTAAAATGGCATCCCAAAAAAATTTTTTTTGATAAATCCAAACCCGAAGGAGTCAAAACTAGGGCACTGGATATTCGAAAAGCAAAGAAAATACTCGGTTGGAAACCCGACTATGATCTAAAAAGCGGTCTTATAAAGACAATAGATTGGTTTCTCAAAGAAAGGCCCAAGTCCGTTGAAGTTCTATAAAAACTATTATGGATGATCTCTCTATCATATTACCAGTGTATAACGAAAGGAAAAGTATAAGCATTGTCTTAAGGGAGTGGCATCAAATCTTAAAAAAAAATAATATCATTTTTAATTTTGTTATAAGCGAAGATGGTTCTACTGATGGTACAAAAGAAATTCTCCAAAAACTTAAAAAAAAATATCCACTCTACCTCAACCAAAAAAACAATCGACGCGGATATTCTCAAGCACTAATCGACGGCATATTAACTTCAAAGTCCAGATATATCCTGTGCATAGATTCAGACGGTCAATGCAGTCCAGGAGATTTTCCCAAATTTTGGAGGGAGAAGGATAAAGCAGATATTTTAATAGGTAATAGAACTTATCGTTCAGACGATATGCAGAGGAAATTTTTCTCTCTATTATTTAAAATCTTCTTTAGAATCTTATTTCCCAACTCTATCAAAGATCCTAGTGCTCCTTTTGTTCTTTTCCGAAGGCAGACTGTTTTACCATTCATAAGATCCTTAAATGTCCTAAGAGAAGGCTTCTGGTGGGGATTTATGGCCTGTTGTGTCAAGGATAATCTCACAATTTATGAAATTCCTATCTCCCATAGAAAAAGAATCAAAGGCGATACTCAAATTTATCATCTAAAGGAAATACCTGCTATTGCTTTAAGAAATATGATTGGTTTATTCAGACTAAGATTCATCTAACATGTTAGGAAATTTTTTATTCAAACCACACCCAAATGGTCAAGCAAATGAATATTCTGGTTTCTTTTCCACTTGGCAAGACGCCTTAAAACAGACTAAAGGATATAACGATCAGCATATTTTTGAAAAAGTTAAAAAAGCTGCTTTAGCAGTTAAAAGTGGTAAAGCATTATTTGAAAGAGATTCAGTATTGTTTTATAAACCAGTCTATAATTGGCCTCTTCTTGCTATATTGTTGCGGATCTCTTATCAATACTCTGGTAAATTAAACTTAATAGATTTTGGAGGCTCATTGGGGAGCACTTATTTTCAGCATAAAGATTTCTTGTCGTCTCTTTCCGAAATAAAATGGAATATCATAGAACAAGAACATTTTGTTAAATTTGGTAAAAAGCATATTGCTTCAAAAGAACTCCGTTTTTTTTATAATTTAACAGAATGTTTCAAATCAGAAAGACCAAATGTCTTCCTAGCTTCCTCTGTAATTGGATATATTGAAAATCCTTTCAAATTAATTAGCGCAATAATGAAGCAGAAAATTGAACATATAATTATTGATCGAACCACTTTTATTGATTCAGCAAATCATGAGATTCTTATCCAAAAGGTTTCACCCATTATATACAATTCATCCTATCCCATGTGGGCATTTAATTATAAAGAATTTATTTCATTATTAAGAAAGGAATACAAATTAGAGATAGACTACGAAAGTTATTTAGACACCGATTATTATGTCGAGGGAAAACGCTTATACTGGCGAGGCCTATATTTTACAAAAAGATAAAGCTTTATGAAATTAGCACTCATATTATTATTTGTTTATAATAGGCCCTGGCATACGAACCTAACTATAGAAGCGCTAAAAAGGAATGATCTTGCTTCCGATAGCGAATTATTTATTTTTTCTGACGGTCCCAAAAACAAATCTGACAATAAGAAAGTTCAAGAAGTAAGAAATGTCATTAAAAATCTATCCGGATTCAAGAAAATAAAAATTTATGAAAGAAAAAAGAACATTGGATTGGCCGAATCTGTAATAAAAGGAGTAACACAGATTATTAGGTCAGATAAAAAGGTTGTTGTGCTTGAGGATGATCTGGTTACATCGGCAAACTTTTTAGATTTCATGAACAGAGCTTTGGATTTCTACAAAGACGACGGGCGGATTTTTTCCATAGGCGGATTTCATTATCCCGTTGAAATGCCTCAAGCGTATAAATATGATATCTATTTAACCTATCGGTGTAATTCATGGGGATGGGCCACCTGGCTCAATCGCTGGAATAAAGTAGATTGGAGTGTTAAAGACTATAATAAGTTTAAATCAGACCAGAAAGCACAAGTTTTATTTAACAGAGGAGGTCAGGACCTTACCAAAATGCTGGAAAACCAGATGAATGGGCGTATTGATTCCTGGGCAATTCGTTGGTGCTATGCCCATTACAAAAACAGAGCTTTCTGCCTAAGACCGACAATATCCAAGGTAAGAAATATAGGTTTAGACGGGAGCGGCAGACACAAAAGCGTAAGTAATCTAAAAACTGTATTAGATAATGGTAAAAAAAAGACACACTTAATTACTAATATAAAAATCAATAATGACATTAATTCAAACTATTATAGACATTTTACCGCAAGTAAAGTATCCAGAGTCCGAAACTATAGTATTGGATTAATTAGTTTAGCTTTTAAGAGATTTTACAATGTTTATGGAAAATAAATTTATACCGGTATCAGAACCCAATATTACTCAAAAAGAACTTAAATATGTTGTAAGTGCTGTAAAATCCGGCTGGGTATCATCCTTGGGTGAGTTCATAACCCGATTTGAAGACAAATTTGCCTCATTTATAGGAACAAAATACGCGTTAGCAGTTTCCAATGGAACTACAGGTTTACATTTGGCATTAGCGTCTTTGGGTATAAAAAAGGGCGATGAGGTAATAATTCCTGACCTAACTTTTGTAGCAACAGCCAATGCGGTATTATACACAGGTGCCATACCTGTTCTTGTAGATATTGATCCTTTTACTTGGTGCATTGATCCCAAAGCGATATTAAAAGCTATAACTCCAAAAACAAAGTGCATTATTCCTGTCCACCTTTATGGTCAGCCGGCTAATATGGACGAAATAAATAATATTGCTAAAAAATTTAATTTATATGTAGTAGAAGATTGCGCTGAAGCACATGGAGCAGAATTTAGAGGAAAAAAAGTAGGAAGTTTGGGTACTTGTGGAGTATTTAGCTTTTATGGCAACAAAATTATCACTACAGGAGAGGGAGGAATGATTACTACCAATAATAGAAAGCTTTACGAGACAGCCTGTCTTTTAAGAGATCACGCTATGAGCAAAAAGAAAAAATATTGGCACGAGAGAGTGGGCTTTAATTACCGATTAACCAATATTCAGGCTGCATTAGGATTGGCACAACTTGAAAGAATAGACAATCTTATAGATAAAAAAATTAATATATTCAGTTGGTATAAAAACAATTTAGAAAAATTAAAAAACATTAGATTAAATCCTGAGTCCCTATGGGCTAAAAATGTTTACTGGATGATTTGTTTATATCTCACAGACTCAAAGGTTTCACGACAAAATTTGATGGAGAAATTAAAATCAAATCACATAGATTCCCGCCCCTTTTTTTATCCTATTAGCCAAATGCCTCTATATAAACAATTTAAACATGGAAATAATAGACAGTCATATCAGGCTTCACAGCATGGTTTGAATCTTCCTAGCAGCACTAAATTGACCAAAAAAGATGTTGATTATATCTGCCAAATTATTAAAAAAATACTAAATTAAAAATGGATAGCTATTATAATAATTTTTATTCTAAGATAGCTAAAATAGACGCTAAATATAACGGCTTTAATAAAATAAAAACATATTTGCCAAACTTAAGTCCCGGCGATAAAATTTTAGATGTTGGTTGTGGCTACGGAACCACATCAGAAAATCTGCTCAAGATGGGTATAAATGTATATGGAATGGAACTAAATACTGATGCCTTAAAATCACTCAAGCAAAAAGGTTTTTATGCAATAAAACATGACATTACAAAGACTTTTCCTTTTAAAGGAAACCTTTTCGATGGAGTGCTATTACTGGACATACTTGAGCATGTTTTTGATCCTTTATTTTTACTCATGGAGGCTAAAAGAGTATTGAAAAAGGAAGGGTTCATTATTATTAGATTACCATTATACTTCGATTTAATAGATAGGTTGCGCATACTTTTTACTGGAAAAATTGTAAGCTATGACAATCTATGTTATGGCAAAGAGATATACAGCCAATATAGAAGTTATAATTATGATCATATAAGGTTTTTTAGACCAGATGAAATAGATGAACTAATAAATATAATTGGATTAAAAATAGACATAAAAGACTATACTCCTTTATTGGGTATCTACTTTAATAAATTTATAGGACTAACCACGAGAATCATAGCCAATAAACAAATGGTTAATCGTTTTCCCAATTTATTGGCTCATGCTGTTTTTATAAGAGCAATTAAATAATTGTCAGTTAATTCCTCTTATTATGATAATTGGAATATTGCCACATCTTGATAACAAAACGGGAGGCATATATCAGTACTGCCTTTCTATGCTTGAGTCATTGCTCACCCTTAAAAATAAGGACAATTCCTTTGTTGTTTTTTCTGATGTGTACCGACATCCATTATTTCAGAAAATGACTGAACTGAATTGGAAACACCCGTCCCTTTATCCAAGAGTCAGGGTCAAGTATGTAAATAGAAATATTATCATAAAAAATGTATTAAAAAGCACTCTTCCTTCCCCTATCTTTTCGCAAGTCGTGAATCTGGCAAATAGTCTCTATAGATCTTCAACTCTGAGAAATATATCAAAGAAAATTAAAGGAAATATTGCTACAAAACATAGATTTTTAAATTATGGAGTAGAAATGATGATTTATTTGTCGTCAAATGCATTAGCCTATGAAATAAATATTCCCTTTGTTTTTGTTATACATGATCTTCAGCATAAATATTATCCAGATTTCTTCACCAAAGAAGAAATCAAGGCAAGAGATAAAATCTTTAATACTGCCTCGGAGCAAGCACTCCTTGTGGTATGCGAATCTGAATATGTCAAAAGGGACATAGTAAAATTTTACAAAGTCACTGAAAACAAGATTAAAGTCTTACCATCTCCTCCACCATCATATATCTTAAATAAAAGGAATGACCCAAAAGTACTTGCCGAAGTTAAATTAAAATATAAACTACCAGATCGATATCTCTTTTATCCGGCACATTTTTGGAGACATAAAAATCACCTCAATCTCCTAAAAGCTATTAAATACATAAATAAAAAGCATAAAGAGTTTATAAATCTGGTGTTAGTTGGTTCAAAGAAAGATTATTATCCCCTCATTCAAAAAGAGATCAAGAATCTTGATTTGAAGGACCAAGTCCATTATTTAGGTTTCATACCTGATTTGCATATCCCCTATCTTTATCAAAACGCCGAAGTCTTAGTGATGCCGACTCTTTTCGAGTCTTTATCTTTACCTATTTGGGAAGCTTTTGCTCTTGGAGTTCCAGTCATTTCATCGAATATCTGTGCTCTTCCTGAACAGGTAAAAGATGCTGGACTTCTTTTTGATCCACAAAATATTGAGGAAATAGGAAATAAGATTTATAAAATTTGGACTGATAATAGGCTTAAGAAAAAATTGAGAACATCTGGGTATAAACGGATTAAAAGTATGACATTAAAAAGTTATGGACGCGGTTGGTTAAAAATTATATCAGAGGCAAGATCTATTTTACAAAAGACATAAGTATGACATGTATTATTTGTGGTGGGAAAAGTAAAATTATATATAATGATCTTTATGATGATAGATATGGTGCTCCTGGGAGGCACGATATCTATCAGTGCATTAATTGCGGATTTGGTAGAACTTTTCCGGGATTAAAAAAGAAAAACATTGCAAAGTTTTATTCAAACTTTTACCCATTAAGTCTATTAGACGAAGAACAGGTTAGAAATTCAGCTTCTATTCCACCCATTTGGAGGCAGTGGATAAGCGGCAATAATAACATTGCGCACCGGTATATCAAACCACATTCGAAAGTGCTAGATATAGGATCAGGATCAGGTGTATCACTTCTTGAAATCATTCAATTGGGTGCAGAAGCTTATGGTGTCGAACCTGATCCTAACGCTCAAAAATTAGCACGATCACTTAAATTGAACGTATACAAAGGCTTTATATCAGATAATCCTTTTCCTGATATTAAATTTAATTATATTACAGCTAGTCAGGTGATTGAACATGAACCAAATCCCACCTCTTTTCTTATTAATGTTCGAAAACACTTGAGGGACGATGGAATAATAATCTTCAGTTTTCCCAACTCGGATGCTCTATATAGAAAAATATTTGGGCGATATTGGTTGCATTGGCATGTTCCTTATCATGTCAACCATTTTAATACCAAATCTATAAAATTATTAGCGAAAAAAGCACAATTAAAAATCACTAGTATTAGAACCATTACACCTAATCTTTGGACGATCTTACAGCTTCGAACAGCCAAAAACTACACCGGAGAAGGAATACCAAATCCAGTATGGTCAGGAACAAAAAATTCCTTTATATCCAAGCCGGTTCTTTCAATAATTCCAAATATCTTGCTCAACATTTCTATGACATTTATAGCATTTATACTGATAATAAATAGATTATTAGATATATTTGGACAAGGAGAAAGCCTCCTTGTTTTTATGGAGAAAAATGAGAAAAAGTAAATCTACCGTCTATATCATCTGCGGTGTACATAATGGCTTGGATTATACGAAGAAACTTCTGAAGTCTATTAAAAAACAGACTTATCCGCAAATACAGACCACTATCATAGATGATGGATCTACAGATGGAACAAGTAATTATATAGAAAAGGAATATAAAAATGTGACAGTATTAAAATCCAGAGGAAATTTATGGTGGACAGGCTCATTACATTTAGGAGTTCAAAATGTTTTAAAAAGTGCAACGAATGGAGATTTTATATTAACAATAAATAATGATTGTGAATTTGATAAGGATTTGGTATCCAAGCTTGTTACAACTAGTGATAGGTTTAACAGAGCCATAGTGGGGTCTCTAATTATTGATGTTAATGACAAGGAGACTATAAGTGATGCAGGAGTACAGATCGACTGGTCCGAATATAGATTCCTCTCAATCGGTCCAATAAGTATAAAAGATATCTCCAACAATAAAAAAGTAGAAGAGAATATCGATACACTTTCTACAAAAGGAACCCTCTATCCTATCGAAGTCTTTCATAAAGTTGGGAACTTTGATAAAAAACATCTGCCTCATTATATATCAGATTATGAATTTGCCTGCCGGGCGAAAAGGGCAGGCTATAAATTGCTTTTATCCTATGACGCAAAAGTATTTAATGATATAAAAAGAACGGGGATAGGGCATGAAGCATATAAACACTTAGATTTTTCTAAACTCATAAATATTTTGTTTTCTAAAAGATCAAGACTCAATATCATTGACCACTTTTGGTTTATCTATTTATGCTGTCCACCAAAATATAAAATCAGAAATTATGTCATATTATTTGATAAGTTTATATCATTAGCTTCTAAGCTTATACCTCTTATTGGTCTCTTTCGATTAAGTCCTTTGCTTTCAAGTTTTAAGAGGAGCCAACAAATATTTTTGGAAGACAAATCCATTCAAAACACGAAAAATATCGCCTATTGCACATATTTTGATAGAAATTATATAATTAAAGGCTTGACAATGTATTATTCATTAAAGAAGCACAATCCTGGGGTAAAGTTATGGGTATTGTGCATGGATAAATATACTCAAGATTTATTATACAGATTAAATGAAAAAAATATAGAAATACTTCCTCTCTCCGACTTTGAAGACGAACAATTACTTAATGCGAAGAAAAATAGGAGTAAGATTGAATATTACTGGACTTGCACGCCTTCGTTGCCTTTATATCTCTTTAACAAAAATAAAGAGTATGACTACTGTGTATATATAGATGCAGACATGATGTTTTATTCATCGTACGATCCATTATTTAAAGAAATGGGAAATAAGTCCATCTATATAGTCGAACATCGTTATCCAAAAGATCAGCAATACCGCAATAATAGATCTGGAAGATTCAATGTTGGTATACTCGCTTTTAAGAATAATCGAGAAGGCCTGACCTGTCTTAAATTATGGCGCAGACAATGTCTTGATTGGTGTTTTTGGCGAGAAGAAGAAGGAAAGATGGGGGACCAGATGTATTTGAATGCTTGGCCTAAATTATATAGAGGATTGGTCATCTCCAAAAATCTGGGAGTTAATGCAGCTCCCTGGAACATTATGCAGTATAGAGTCAGCAGAGAATTTGGTAGAGTAAAGATAGACGAAAATGATCTTATGTGTTATCACTTTCACAAATTTAGAATATTTCCAAATTCTTACGCGCTAACAGATGGATATAATCTTAATTCTAATATTATTAAATTTATATATGCTCCCTACATTAAAGAAATCAGAAATACTTTGAAAATAATAAAGAATATTGATGCGAATTTTAATTTTTTTGATAAGAGAGGTAAGAATGAACGCCTGAAAAATATGCCCAATATATCCAAATTCTTGGAAAGTATTAAAAAAATTAGTTCATGGAAAAATTGAAAAAGAACTTTTTTATATTTTTTTCAATATTCTTAAGTGCATTAATCTGGCTGATATTTATTCCCATCTGGCACACTCCCGATGAACAGTCGCATTTTGCTCAGGTTTCATATTTAGCAAACCATGATTTCAACAATCCCGGTGGTGGTATAAAGGATACAACCGAAGAAATAGCTGTTTCAGAAAGATTGCTTGGCATTGAAAGAGACAAAGTCGGAAATAACCGTTTCACCTTTCATCCAGAATATAAAATCGAATATACAAATTCACTATATGGAAAATATGAAAAATATATTTCCTCCCTTGTTAAAACCGATTCTGCTACCAAATTAGTAAAGTCTGAAGCCACTTATTATCCGAAATTATACTATGTTCCTGCTGCGTTAATTTATCAAATATTTTCTCAATTTGATCTGTTTACCAAAATATATTTGGTGAGATTCTGGTCACTTCTCTTGTTTTGTGTAAATTTTATATTTATATATAAAATCGGCAAATTAATTTTTTCAAACAATCGCTTTATGGCAATATCATTAACAATGTTAGCGGGTTTCCAACCGATGTTTATTTTTTCCAATATAGGAGTCACTAACGATTCTCTGGGCAATTTATTATTTACAGTCTTTCTGTATTGTTGTTTAAAAATTATTATTAATGGATTCACATATAAGAATTTATTTTTCTTACTATCTTCTTCATATTTGGCAATAATTACCAAAGTACAGTTTATTATAATCCTACCAACGATTGCATTATTACTAACGTTTATATTTTTTAGAGATTTTAACGGTAAAAGCAGATGGAGAATGATTATTTTATCAACAGGAGTTATAATATTGGCGCTCATAAATCCATATAAATACCTCTACTTAAGTTCAATAGATGTAGCCACCGAATCTCTAAAACAGGTGAATTTTAGCAGTTTAATTAAGTTCACCAACGAATATACATTCCCGCACACCGTTAACGAAGTAATGCCATGGTATTGGGGTGTCTATAAATGGCTGGGAGTGACTTATCCCCGATTAGTCCACCGGATCATTAATCGCATCTTTTTTTTGGCTCTTTTTGGATTTGTTATCTGGTGCATAAACAAGTTTTTAAAGAAACAAATATTTGATCGACAGCTTCAGAGTATTATTCTTCTAATCTTTTCATTTTGCATTTATTTTTTTAGTATAGCTATATTTGACTGGTTATCCTGGTATAGAAGTGGATTCCAACTAGGCGTTCAGGGTCGATATTTTTTTCCGTTTATAAGCGTTGTTTCACTCATAACATTAATTGGCTGGTCTCATATTTTTCCTAAAAAATGGAATTTACAAAGTTGGAGTATAAAAATTCTTGTTTTACTCATGGCTACGTTAAATATCTATGCTATAATTTTTGTAATATCAACTTATTATGATATATCATCATTTCAAAAATTTATAATCCAAGCCAGCCAGTATAAACCGTGGTTTTTAAAAGGCTATTATCTTATAGCTCTCATTACATTATATCTGTTGTCGCTTCTGTTATTGATTCGTGATTTATTTATAGATTCAAGGGACAGAACGATAGTAGTAAAGAAGTGAAAAAGGTTAAGATTATTATCACTCTAATTCTTGTATTTCTTCTCTTTTACCTTCGCCTTAGTGTTAGACTTATAAATACTCCTTCAGAAGATGAAATAGCTGAAATTGCTGGTTTTAAATCTATAAAATACCTTATCATTGACTATCTCCCTAGAATTCCTGGAGGATCACCTGGAGGTTATCTTATTGTCTATCCATTGAACAAAATTTCTCCAAATAATATTTTGTTCCTTGGCTTACCCGGTCTTATTAGTCATTTCCTCGTTTTTCTTATAATTCCAAAATCAATTTCTAAATTGAAAATTATCAAGCCTGAATATAATTTTCTAGTTTCCTCTATCACCAGACTTTTTTTTGTCTTAGACCCAACCTTAGTATATCAATCTATGGAAATAAGACCCTATGCTTTTCTTCCTTTGTATTGGATTATAAGTATATTTTTAGTCTCAAGATTAATAAAAATAGATAAATATAAAAATAAATCTTTAATAAAATATATTCTTTTTAGCATTCTTTTGACTGTATTTTTCGTTTGGCATTTTTATGTCTTAATAATGTTTTTAAGCATTTATTTCTTTATAAAAATGAGGTCAATAGAAAAATTTTCTTTCCAATCTTTACTTCCCAAGTCTATCATACCAATTTTTTCTAGTATAATTTTAGCATCTCCATTCTGGATATATTTTAGTCAGGGCAAAGGTGCTGCTCCATACAATACTTTTGGATGGCTACATGTTGTTATTGCTCAAATCTATGCTATAGATAAAGGTTCTCAAAAAGGAATTATTTGGCAAAATTGGCTATATTTCTTTCTTATAGTACTTATTATAACATTGATTCTCTACACCTTTTTAAGCTATCTTTTACAAAGAAGAAATTTAAAAGGAATTGAGTATTTAGTTAATTTCATTTATATAAATTCAGTACTGGTAGTTCTTCCGATTATAGTAATTATATTGTTGGATATTTCTGCTAAATATATGTTTTTGTATCGTCAATTTGTCTGGATAGCAATACCTTTTTATATATCCACAGGTATTCTGGTCGCAAGAATTATAAATAATAGACTGAAAAAAGAGTCTAATGACTAGTTATAATCAAAGCAATATAAAAGATTTTGGTTTTCAGGAGCTTGAAATTGGCAAAATATACGCTAAGTGGATCTTTTCCATTTTTAAGCCCTATTTGGGTGAAAAAATAATGGAAGCCGGTTGCGGATTGGGTTTAATGATTACAAATTATAAGGATAGCAGTAAACTGGTTTTAGCCGTGGATATATCGGAAGATTATTTAGATATTGTAAAAAAAAGATACAAAAACGATCCTCATGTTATAACAAAAAAGATCAATCTAGAAAAACTCTCATCTGTTGCCAAAAAGAAAATAATCCAATACAACATCGATACAATTATTTGTATTAACGTCCTTGAACATATACAAAATGATTTGGAGGCTCTGAAAAATATGTATGATATCCTTTCCCCTCAAGGTAAACTGCTTCTCTTTGTGCCGGCTCTACCTGAAATATACGGTACTATAGATAAAGGATTTAGCCATTTTCGTCGCTATACCAAAGAAGATATAAAAACTAAAATTCTGTCTGCAGGATTTAAAATTACATCAACACAATACTTTAATTTTGCCGGAATCATTTGGTGGTATATTATGGGAAGATTGCTTAAGAAAAATAATATACCAAAAATGACAGGTAACTTGTTAAACATCTTTGTCCCAATTCTCACTAAAGTCGAATCCGTATTTTCTCCTCCTATCGGTCAATCACTGATTGCTATAGCTGAAAAAAGACAAATAATGAAAAATCCCTTTTTCAGCGCAACTATCATCACTAAAGATAAATGACCTGATACTCTATTGACTTTCTATAAATAGGTTAATTTCTAATATATCTTGTGGTCATGTTTTAGATTGATTGGCTTTCATATTAATAAAATTTATATTTGTTCGTATGATTAATATATCACCATGCCGGATATATTTAGTGGTTGAATGATTGATAATTTTCTCGTTGTCTAAGATTTCTTTTATTGAATGATAAATTTCATCAGTAACATTTGATGCTATTATTGTCAGGTATTTATATTTTTTGTTTATATATTTAAAATCGGAGATATATTTTTTTAGGTTAGAATATTCATTACTTAAAATATAGGAGGTTGCAGTAGCACAAAACATACCAAGGGAATAAGCTCGAATTTCTTGTGAATAATTTACAATCTGTTCAGATATGGAAATGAGCAATATTGTCAGCCATATATAATTTCCAGGTAGACCTGTTTTTTTTAATATTTTGTATGTATATACAAGCGTTATAAAGCCAAATATTGACGGTAACAGTCTTAACCAGATTATAGAATTCCCAAAATTACTCCAGATGCGTAATAAAAGGCTGAATAAAGGAGGATCGGTATTATACTCTATATTGTTGCGAAGTACTCCAAGTATTCCATCGTCTTTATAGTCCAAATCAAAATGATTCTGACCTCTGGAGATCCAATATTGGCCAGCTTCATCATACCATAGATCATGATTTATATTATTGATGCGAAAAAAAAATAATTGCTACAATAATAACTGCAAATAATAAAATAATATCTTGATATTTGGTTTAAATTTAGCAATTTTCATATATAGAATAACTTTATGAGATAATACATCTAATAATATTGAATTAAATATATTACAGAGACCTTTTACAACACAATGACTGCAAATAATAAGGTTAGACAATGTATAAACTTTCTCCTTCAACATTATATATTATTAATTATTGTTGGTCTTTCTTTATCTTTTCGCTTGTACAAAATAAGCAGTTGGACATTTTTCGGCATGGATCAGGAATATGAAGCATTCATTATTAAGAATATTCTTTCACTTAAACACTTTCCTCTCATAGGCGTAAATGCTTCCGATACAGGACTCTATTTAGGGCCCGCCTTTATTTACATTGCTGCCATTCCTTATTATATTTTTCAGGGAAATCCTTTGGGAGGAGCAGTTTTCGCTTCCACTCTCGGCATATTGACTACATTTATGATTTATATATTAGGCAAAGAATGGTTTTCGAAAAAAGTAGGGTTATTGGCTAGTTTCTTCTGGGCTTTTTCATTTATTAGTATTTTGTATGATCGTCAGTTCTGGAATCCCACACCGCTATCTTTTCTATCTATTGTCATTTTATATTCTTTAACTAAAATTATTAGGGGCCAAAGTAACCATTTTATTTTTCTCGGACTGTCTCTAGGATTGGCACTTCAAAGTCATCTTCAGGCAGTTGTTTTTCTTCCCATTGTTATATTTTTTCTCACTAAATATAGGACTCGATACACGAAAAAATATCTCCTTATTTTTCTATTGATTCTACTTATTTTCCAGTTACCTCTTATCCTGTTTGACCTAAGGCACAATTTTACCAACTCCAAAGCATTGATTGCTCTTATTTCCCAGAATCAGGATGCAGCAAAGACTTACACAACCCCAATGATGGACAAGTTAAGTTTATTCACAAATATAATTGGTAGATCATTTTATATCGCCAGTCAAGCCGATCTTTACGCTGAAAATGGGCAATGTAATGAGTTAATGCCTTATGTAGGAAAGACTAACATTCTAGTAATTATTATTATATTTTGCTTATTGGGATATTTCCTATACCAAAGTCTAATCAAAAGAAATAAGGAAATTAAAGATTTTGGAATTATTTTGTCCATATTTGTCATTACTTTTCTAGGAATAATTTTATATAGTCGGCCAATTTTTGAATATTACTTGCTTTATTTTCTCCCCATTCTATACTTAGCGATAGCTTGGGTACTTATCTTCTTTTTGCGCAAAGAATTTAAGTATTTTATAGTATCTCTTACCATTTTATTTGCTCTTATCAATATGAAGACCTTTTTTACAGCAAAAATGAGCTTCACACATAAAGACAAAGTTTCAGCTATGAAGTTTGCCAAAAAATACGTGGAAAGAAATAATTTCAATTTCGAAGTCTTAGGTGAATGTAGTAAATTCGGAGGCTACCGATATTTACTTGAATATTTAGCCCAAAAACCAGGATCTTCCTATATGGATTCTTATTTTTCTTGGCTTTACGGTGCACCAATGAAAAAAAAATACCCCAAGAGTTTAATTTTTTCAGTAATTGATCAGAGAGAAAGGAATAGTTATCAAAAATGGAAAAAAATCGAAAGTGATTATAAGAGAAGGATGACTGCTAATGCTCAATTTGGTAATATACGAGTAATGGTAGTTAACAATGAAAATAATTAAGGATATCTATCATCTAAGCAGGCATTTGATCTTATCCAAAACTGCTATTTCCACTTATGTCATTTTTTCTGGCAATATTACCTCAGCCTTTTTAGCCTTCCTTTTTACGGTTATTTTGGTAAGAAAATTGTCTTTTGCCGATTTCGGCTACTTTTCCGCTTTATTTTCACTTGTACTATTAGTTTCTGATCTCGCAGACATTGGTATTGGCTCATCCTTATCTGCATTTCTGCCGCCTCTGGAGAAAACAAAAGAAATCATGTATAAGTTTCTCAAAAGCGCATTTCTTCTCCAATTCGGCATCGTCTCTGTTATTACGCTAATCCTAATAATCTTCTCTTCCCAATTGAGCGCATTTCTTTTTCATACAGAGCTTTTAACCGGCCTGTTAAATATAACCGCGCTTTGTATTTTCTGTACCGTCATTGCCAATTTTAGTCTATATGCATTATCTGCTCGTCAAAAATTTTTTCATGCCGCTTTTCTCTCATTCTATAGCTCATTTGCAAGGCTTTTAGTATTATTATTTCTTATATTATTTTCCTCTGTAAACTTGAATAATGTGGTTGTTTTCCAGTTTTTTGGACTTTTTACTTATTCTATAATTGCCATAATTTTTCTTAACCCCTCCTTTATCAAAGCGAAAATTGATACTGCACAAATGAAAAATCTCATATCCTTCACATATTTATTAGGTCTGGCAAGGGGTTTGACTGCTCTTGCTTCCCGGCTTGACGTCTTGATGATAGTGGCTCTTCGGGGTCCCACAGAGGCGGGAATATACGCCATAGCTGCAAGAATCGTTCAGATTTTCCCGCTTTTATCAGGAAGTTTTGCCACTGTAGTTGCTCCGAAATTATCATCCTTTAAAGAACATGGCGAGGTAAAAAAATTTATATTGAAGGTAATTTTTTTTACATCTATACTGATCTTGGGAATAATTATTCTGACTATCTTTGCCGATGCTTTTATGCAGATTTTATTTTCTGATAAAGGCCAATTATCATCATCAGTCTTTCAGCTGCTTCTTATTAGTATGATCTTTTTTGTCGGATCCATTCCTGCTGTTACTCTCGCAGTTTACTACTTAAAAAAACCTCATATTCTGACACTTAATGCGGTTTTACAGCTCATTATCGTATTGGTGGGTAATTTCTATTTCATACCCATCTATGGCCGATTTGGTGCCGCCTATTCCTTAATTATCGCCTATTCACTCACGCTATTTTTGACATCCGCACTTACTTATTATTACTTCCGCCGTAAGCATGCTAGATAACAAAATAACAGTTCATATGGTGGTCAAAAATGAAGATATCTTCATTTGGTATGCTATTTCCTCAGTTCTTCCATATGTTTCTCAAATAATTATTTTCGATACAGGGTCAGGGGACAAAACAGTGGATATAATTAAATCTTATAGATCTACCAAAATTATTTTTGAAGAAAAAGGAAATGTAAATCCAGAGCAATTATCCAGCCTTCGTTACGAACAGATTAAAAGAACAAAAACGGATTGGTTTTGGGTAGTTGATGGGGATGAGATATATCCACAAATAACTATCCGGGAGATATTAGATGGTATAAACCAGAATAAATATCTGGGAGCAGTAGTGAGAAGATATGATTTGCTTGGAGATATTTATCATTTCCAGGATGAAACGATAGGAGAATATACTCTTTTTGGAGAGAAGGGACACTTGGTATTAAGATTACTTAACAAAAAATTATTACCCGGTCTTCATTTACAGGGTTTATATCCTTATGAGGGATATTACGATAATGAAAGTAGAGCTATTATTGATTACCCCAAAAACAATTTTTTTATCACTCAAAGTCGCCTCTTTCACGCTATGTATCTAAAAAGATCTACTCTTGGCAGCAAACTAAGAGACACTTTACATAGAAATAAATATAAAATTGAAAAAGGACACCATTTTCCTCTATCCGAAAAATTCCCCGAAGTTTTTTTCGCTGCTAAACCTAAATTTGTGCCCAACGTCACTCATCCGCGGAGCAGCAGTTATGAATTACAATCAGCAATCATTACACCCATCAAGAAACTTAAAAGAAAAATCTGGTAAATATTACAATCATGAAAATTGCCTTCTTAAATATTTATAACGGAAAAGTAGAAAGAGGATCCGAAGTATTTGTTGGTGAACTTGCTGCAAGACTATTTCCACAACACGAAGTAACAGTTTTTCAAACAGGAAATACCAATGATGCGAAGTATAATATTAAAAAAATACAAGGAATTCCTTATATTAAGAGTCAAAATTTTTTCTATCATCTGTCAGTTCTTCTTTTTACACTTAAATGCCTACCCACAATTTTTCATGGAGATTTTGACTGGATAATTCCTGTTAATGGTCGTTTCCAGGCTATTATTTGCCGAATTATAAGATTCATTAAACATTCAAAAATTCTCATCACTGGTCACGCTGGAGTAGGATTTGAAGACAGATTTAATATCATTGCTGGTAATCCTGATGTTTTTATAGCTCTCTCGCCAAAAGCATTTACCTGGGCCAAAAATTACTCCCGAAAAGTAAAATATATACCAAACGGAGTTGATATCGATAAATTTAACCCATCCATTAAGCCTGCCAAAATAGATCTTGCCGCTCCCATTATTTTTTGTAACAGCGCCCTCCTTCCTTACAAGAGAGTAGACTTAACTATAAGAGCAGTTTCACAACTTAAAAAAGCCAGTTTACTTTTGGTTGGTGTTGGTGAGCAAAAAAGTGATCTCGTAAGCCTTGGCATAAAATTATTAGGGAAAAGATTTCTTTATATCCCTTATATTCCTCATGATCAAATTGCATCATACTACAGGTCTTCAAGCATCTTTACCCAGGTAAGCAGAGAATCTGAAGCCTTTGGTTTGGTTTATCTGGAGGCGTTAGCCTGTAATATTCCTATTGTTGCACCAAACGATATAAATAGAAAAGAAATAATTGGACAAGCCGGACTGTATTGCGATCCGGAAAATATAAAAGAGTATGCCCATAGCTTAAATCAGGCACTGGACACTAAATGGTACGATAAACCGCGTAGCCAGGCAGAAAAATTTAGTTGGCTCAAAATTGTAAAACAATATGAAAAAATTATGGAAAGAACCTAAAATCTGGCTGCTTTTTATATTTGTATTTGTTGCCATAATATTCTCTCCTGGTTTTTCAACTTATTTTCATCAGGATGATTTTTTGCATCTGGAACAAAGCCAAACGCCTAGACAATTAATAGGTGCATTCAATCTTTTTTCAAAAGGTGAATTCCCTTTTTACCGTCCCATTCCGACACAACTATACTTTTTCTTGGGACAAAGAATTTTTAGCCTGAATCCTTTCGGCTATCATGTCATAAATTTTATTGTATTCTTTATCAATATAATCCTTGTTTATATACTAGTATCTAAAATAGTAAAGAACAAAACCGTAGGATCTATCGCATCGCTATTTTTTGCCATTAATTCCACCCATTTCCCTCCGCTTTATTCTCCAGCTTATGTCCACGAACTTTTGTACGTCTTCTTTGGACTTTTAGTCGTTACCTTTTATCTTTCATATCTGTCATCAAATAAATTATATTACTATTTCTATAGTCTAATTTGTTTCGTACTGGCACTCATGACAAAAGAGACCGCAGTTATTCTTCCTGGTATTTTATTTTTATGTAATATTTTATTGACTCAAAAAAATTCTCTGAAAGAACTAATCAAGAGGTTATTACCATTTGCAGCAATTCTCTTTATCTATCTATTTGGACATGTCTTCTATTATGGTTTAGCTCAAAATACATCCTACCAAGTTATTATCGGCAAACAAAACTTAAATATTCTTTTTTGGTATTTTCTTTGGGCGCTTTCAGTTCCTAATATTCTTATTGACTTTATAGGCCCTGGCTTAAAAATAAATCCTGTTTTTTTCGCGATTGGTAACTGGCGATCATATTTATTTATTACTTTAATTCCCATTCTTCTATCAATACTATTTTTCTTAATATTAAGAACTTTTCAGCTAAACAATAAACTTCTGCGAAAATATATCATACTTGGTATTGGTTGGTTTGTTATTGGACTTATTCCTCTAATTATTTTTCCTCTACACAAACTGGCAACAGAACAAGCATTTTCATTAGTCGGATTATCATTAATTTTGGGGGTTTCGGTTTATTTTAATCTGCCAAGACATAAATATTTTGCCTTATTGTTCAGCATTTTATTTCTCATTATGGCAACGAACTCTATAATACTTGCCAGAAAGACACACTGGATTGTAAGAAGTGCCAATCAAGCAAAAAACACTATTGATTATATACAAACTAGGGTACCTTTTCTAAAAGATAGCGACATTATTTATTTTAAAAACGGGGAAGTAAAATTGCCTACATACGGATCATCCAAACAAATATATTATGCATTGGGAAATGGAGTCGGATTAAAAATTATATTTGCAAAACCAAATTTAAGGCTATATTTTGAGGATATAAATATTTTACCTAAAAAGCTAAAGAGCAATAACATTATTATCATAGACTCCTCCAAACTACTCGGATATTAGATGAAAAAGATTTATTTTTTACTGATATTATTTGCTTCCACATTCTTATTTAAAGACCTTTTTTCCATTTATTTTTTTCAGGACGATTTCTTCATGCTTAGCCTAGCAAGAATTAAAAACTTTTCTGATTTTCTCCGTTTTTTTCTCCCTCATACTGATGTTCAATTTTATCGTCCTCTATCACACGAGCTTTTCTTCTTTGTTGGGAAAATCATATTTGGTTTTAACCCATTAGGATTTCATTTCATAGTCTATTCTTTCTATATTTCGAATATTTATCTAGTCTATCGGCTTTCTCGATATTTTTTGAACTCTTCTTATGCCCAATACTTTATAACCTCGCTATTTAGCATATCAGCCATACACTATAACAGTTTATTTTGGCTTGCTAATTTCTCCTATGTTTTGGTTACTTTTATCTTTTTGTTAAGTATCAATATTTATCTTAAATATAAATCTCAAAAAAGTATCTTGCTGATTATTTTATTTATTCTGGGATTATTAACCAATGAATTAATGGTTATGTTTCCAGTAGTTACTACAGCATATGAAGTGATTTATTCCAAAAATAAATTTGTCAAAAATATTAGGTTATTTATTTCTATTTCTATTGTTTTGTTTCTATATCTAATATGGAGATTTATTATCTTTAAGACCAACTTTAATACGTATAAATATATTTTTGATGGTAGTGTGATCTCTTCACTGCGATGGTATTTTCTTTGGAGTTTCAATTGGGCAGAAACCATGAAAGACCAAATGCTGCACTTTTATCAGGTCCGTCCATCTTTTCTCCAAGTCTTCTCCAAAGAATATTTCACTTTTCTTATCAATTTACTTATTCCTATTCTATTGATGATTGTTTTTCCACTATTGATCCTTATTAAGGATAAAAAGCTTAAATCATATTGGAAATCCCAATATAAAACACTCATCTTTGCAATCAGCTGGTTTATACTTACATTATTACCGATTGTTTTCATTCCAAATCATATTTCACCTCATCAGGGAAGCATTGCTATATTTGGAATTTTATTGATTTTAGTAAATTCTCTGGATTACCTAGGCAATAGTTTGAATAAAATCCTAAAAATTGTAATTCTTTTGACAGTACTTATTATCTGGTATTTTACATCGTGGACCACCATGACAGTGGATAACCGCATTCATTGGATATACCGAAGGTCAAATATAGCCAGATACTGGATGGTAAAATCACATAAATTATATCCCCAACTTAAACCTAACACTATTGTTATAATAAATTCTGATGATTATGAAACTCAAGTTGCATTAGGGGAGGGAAGTGCAATAAATGAATTATATAACGACTCCAGCTTGAAGGTTATCTTTTCCACAAAGAGAGCTGATATGAAAAATTCAGTATATATTCCTTAATTTTATGATAGATATTAAAAAACTTTACGATAATAGATTTACCACATTGGAAAGAGTCCGAAAAAGAAAGCTTTGGCATATACTCTGTAGGCACTTTTTGCAGCAATATATAAAAATAGATGATGTAATTTTAGATGTAGGTGCAGGCCAATGTGAGTTTATCAATAACATTAAGGGCGGAAAGAAAATAGCCCTTGATATTAACAAAAATATCAGTCAGTATGCAGATTCAGATGTTATAATTAAAACTTCCTCAGTAAAGCACCTGAAAAATCTTTTCCCTAAAGATTCTATAGATGTAATATTTATGAGTAACCTTTTGGAGCACCTAGATAATAAAGAAGAAATATTTCGTCTTCTGAATGAAGCTTTTCATGTACTCAAGAAGCATGGAAGACTCTTGATTATGCAGCCGGATATTTCTCTTGTTGGTAATTCTTATTGGGATTTCTTTGATCACAAAGTTCCCCTCACCTATCCAAGCCTTGTGGAAGCGCTTCTGGCAAACAATTTTAATATTAAAGATGCTAAATATCCTTTCCTCCCATATAGTACAAAAGCGAAATATCTACCTCTTTGGCCTCCATTTCTAAGTCTATACCTTAAATTTCGACCGCTCCAAATCCTTTTTGGAAAACAGTTCTTTGTCTGTGCCCAAAAGTAATTCTAAGGCTGCTCTTTAAACCACCAGCGCGCTGTTTCTGCATACACTCCGTAAGCAGTTCTTTCTTCCAAGCCTCTCTTCTCTAGTTCTTTTTTCGTAAGCTGATTGACATCTACAATATCGTTTGAGAGTTTCTTTGTATTAGTATAATTACAGGAAGAATTAAACATAGCAATTTTATAACCGTTTTTATCATAAGCTTTTTGCATATAAGCAAGAAGTATCAGAGCCTGAATTCTATCCACATCATGAACAACTACACAGTCATAAAATGAAAATTTCTTGTTCGGATAAGATTTTATTAACTGATTTAGCCGATTGGAAGTTATCATGTTTAATTTATCACTTTGTATGGTATTTAGGCTGCTAGGTAATACTACCGCGATATAGATTATTATTAAAAGAATTCTAAAATATAAATTTTTAAGCCATTTGATAAGGGTATATAGGACATAACCATTAAAAATGAAAATATATGGATGGAAGAATTGCAGATAACCAAAGAATTTTTCCCCTCTATAATAACGAAGCATAATTACGAGAACCGCAAAGCTTATTGATATCAAAAATAATGATAACTTTAATTTCTTTTGTAATAGTCTAAAAATTATTAAAAATGCAGCAACTACCATCATGATCATGCTTAAAATAAAAGGAGCACCAAGTGTGTACGCCCAAAACTCTGGTATAAATTTACCGGCAAAAGTAAGCCAGCGGTTACTTGTCCATACTCTGTATTGACCGATAAAAATATAATCTAAAATATTTCGGGTATTAAACCAGTGATTATTCAGTTCAAATATAAGGATTGGAATCATGCTAAAAAATAAACCCATTAAAAACGATGGAATAAGACGAATCTTTCTGGAAAAAATAAAAAAGAATATTGGTAAGAATATAAGTCCAGCTGCCTGAAAATGAGTATTGATTGCAATCCCTATTACAAAACCCCACAAAGTCGCAAGATTATAAAAATTTTTCTTAGAATTTAATCTTAATAGTATAAATATAGCGAGTGATGAAAAGAAACCTATCAAAGCATGCTGCTGAAGAGGAGTTGCGGAATTAATTTGAGCTGGCGATATGCTAGCCAGCAAGGCGAGAATGAGTCCTAATGTTTCGTTTTCCAACAATACTCCTATCTTATACATGACATATACAGTCATTAAAGAAGACAGTCCAATGAGTATCCAGGGCGCCCAAGGGGAAGGAATAATAAAATTGGAAAAAGTAATTATCCAATAATACCATGGACCAAATGTAATAGGACCAATAGAAGAAAAAGAACCGGTAAGCGGCAATTGAAACGATCTTGCGGATTCAAAAGCCACTAATGCATCTCGACTCCCATCATAACCTATGCCGTATCTTGCCGGTGTTTGCCAAAATCTTAAAAAAAGGGCCAGAGCTAAGATTAGTAATAATATAAATCTCTTAATATTCATAAACATAAAACCATGTATGTGCAGGTGAATAAATACTTAAAGATTTAAATTCTTTTACCAGATGACCAGCGCTCAATTTTTTATTTGAAACAAACAGACTTGATGGAATTTTCTTATTAAACAGCATAGCTATTTGATTGCTCGGGACAAAATGAATATTATTTATTGAATTTCTATTCTTATCTTTTTGGATTAGATATGGATTCACTTTATTTATCCAGGCAAAAAATATATAAGGGTCGGCATACTCTTTGCTAAAGTATATTTGACTATAATCATCTCTTTTATTCCACACATATGGTATTACTTCCCGAAAAAATCCTTGAAAATAATATTCTGAATCTTGTTTATAAATGAGAGCATAATCTTTAATATAAAAGAGAAAATTAATAATAAACACACTCAGGATAACATATATTAATCTTTTTTTATTCTTTAATTCTTTGACGCTGTTGATTACTGTAATAAATCCCAATGAAATAAAATATGATAAGGCAGGCAGACCATTTAGAAATCTTCCCGGATGGGGCACATCATTAGTGATAGCAGAGGGAATTGGAGCCAGCAGTAACCAAAGCAGGAAGAAAATATTTATTTTCTTATTATATCTATTCATGGTAAAAAATCCGATAATCAAAAATGGTAAAGTAATAAGCAAAAGATTTCCATATTCAGGATACGATGTAGTGGGATAATTTCTATTAAAAAAAAGGAAGTCTGGTTGGAAATGTAGCAAATAATTTTTTGTTATTTCGCGTGCAAGTATTATCCTTCTGTTGGCTATTATCCGACATAGTGGCAAATCTGCCTTAACACAGCTGTCATAGTGTTTATTAGTTTCAACAGCAATATATGGCTCATTGGATAAAAGCAGGAAGCGCATTCGAGAGCCTGCCAAGCCAAAAAGCGTCTGAAATATAATGATACTGCCCAAAAATATCAGTAACGACAAAAATAGCCAATATTTTTTTATAGTCAGCATTAGAGAATTCTTTGATATAACAAGTAGATATATAGTAACAATAGCCGGTACAAAAAAACGTGAAGAGTTATAACTATACATTGATAAAATAAGAAAAAGCGCTGCACCGATTTGAGAAATAAGCGATTTATAAGTTAATAATAATAAGCCAAACAAGAGAAAGCTTAAACCTACGATAGGATCCATCACTGCTCTGCTAAAATGCATATACAAAGGCGATAAAGTCATAACAACGGCAGTTATAAGGCCGGCCAAATTATTAGTTATCCTCCTCATAAACTGATAAAAACATGTTATGCCTAAAGTTCCTAAGATAGCCGGCAAAAGACGCACGCTTAAATCTGAAGGGCCAAAAATGGAAAACAGAGGAACAAGCATATAAGAGGCTAGAGCTGGCTTATAATCACCAAATGACCTGAAATATAGTGCAAATTGCCCAGAAAGCTCATCCTTTCCCGTCAAAAAGAGTGAATATGCATTATACGCGTATGCATTTTCATCCCAATTTAATCCATAAGGAATCTTAGATATCCATATAAGTCGGAAAAAAAGAGATATAACAAGAAGTAGACCTAGGATTAACACTCTATTCTTTAACAAATTCATATTGTTATACTACTATCTGTATTGTAGTCACTACATTGGTGTGATTACAAGCATAAATAATATAAAATAGATAAGATGGCAGAAGTATACAATAAATGGTCCAGAAAGATCATTCTAATCTTATTTATACTCATCATAATATTTCCTTTCATTAGAATCTTTACCGTAAACTACATTGATGGGCATGATTTTCTCCATTATTTCTTCAGAATATATGCTTTGGAAGAATCGATTAAACAAGGTGTTTTATTACCCCGAGTCATCCATGACGGGTCATATGGATATGGTTCTCCTGTTTTTTCAATGATGTGGGCAGCACCGCTTTATTTGGGTGCTGTTCTGCATATTGCTGGCTTACCATACCCTCTTATTTTCAAACTTCTTATTCTATTACCAAATCTACTGGGCGGGGTTGGTCTATATCTCTGGCTGAAATCAAAATATGGTTTCATCCCATCAGTTGTGGCGTCTATAGTATTTATTTGGGTTCCTTATAGATTTCTCGATTCATTTATTCGTTATTCTATAGGTGAACTATTTTTTCTGGCATTCTTGCCTTTTGTCTTCTATTTTATAGATCATGCAGAAAAATTAAGAAATGTTATTTTAGGTGGCATATTTTCGGCACTTATGATTTATTCCCATCAGGGATTGTCTCTTGTTGCCTATATTATATTTATTGTTTACAGTTTTATAGAGACTTGGCCACAAAAAAAACTCTTAACAAGAAAATTAATATTATTAGCAAATGGATTATTACTCACCCTCTTTTATTGGCTACCGCTTCTTTTATATACCAAAATTCTTCATCTGAAACCCGACCCTATTGATACTAGATGGTTTCCTCCCCTCTCCTCACTTGTAAGATCCAAATGGGAAGGAGGATTTGTAGATGGACAGTATCTTATAATGTCTTTTCAAATTGGTCTGGCACATTTATTAATTCTTTTTATTTTAAATATTTTTGTTCTATATCGTCTCATTAGTCATAAGAAAGTACCTTCATTTATTCTTGCTCTTCTTGTGCTCTTCTGGTTAAGTATATTTTTTCTCCAACCCATTTCTACGCCAGTTTGGGATAACATTCCTTTACTCGCTCACTTACAATTCCCCTTTAGATTTCTGATCTTTCCCATGATTGTATCTTCTACTGCGACGGCTTTTCTTCTTAGTCAGCTCAAGAAAAAAACTTTGTATATTGTTGCTATCTGCCTTATTATTGTTGTAGTCGTGGAAAACAGAAACCATCTTGGTGTTGCTAATAAAGACGTTAATATAAGAGATATAGAAACATATGAAGAGACGTATTTTGTTGGTAACGATATGTTTCCCTTTAGATCAGTAATGAAAGATATTGAAAAGAACAAAGATTTCAAGAGAGATGAATTTACTATCATATCTGGAAAAGGAAAAGTAATCACTGCAAAGAGGGAAGATTACCAAAGTAGCGCCACAATAAACATGGATAAAAGAGGTATAGTACAAATAAGAAGGTTTTATTTTCCCGGCTGGGAGATTATTGTTGGCAACAAAAGGATAGAAAGTAACAATAATTTTATTCTTGAGGTGGTATTAGATAAGGGAAAGCATCTACTCAAAGTTATGTATAAGGATCCGTTATTTGTCCAAATAGCAACATTAATTTCGGTAGTTACATTTTTTGTGAATTCATTGTTAATTGGAAAGCATATTATTTATAAGACTTCCAACAAAATATGATTTCTGCATGCCTCGTCATAAGAAATGAAGAAAAACTCTTACCTCGCTGCCTTGACAGTATAAAAGATATTGCTGATGAAATAATTATCGTTCACGATGGTGAGTGTGATGATGGAAGTCTGGAAATAGCAAAAAAATATAATTCACAAATTTTTATCCAGCCGCTGGTCGGAGAGGCAGAATATCATCGTCCCTTTACATTCGAAAAATCGCGCCATCCTTGGATTTTGCAGATAGACGCAGATGAATATATAGATAAAAACGACGGTAAAAAAATTAAAGAACTCGTGAAATCTGAAATCATAGATGGCTATAGTTTTCTCTGGCCGTATTATACCGGTTTAGAATATATAAGGAAGGGTCCTTTTGCCAAAACATATAAACCCTGTCTCTTTCGTAAGGAAAAAATGTATATGCTTGGAATTTCCCATGAATATCCCAGGACATATGGACTTTTAGAAAAAAGAGAAGATATTATGCTTTACCACATGAACAACTATTTGCGATATAATGAGGCAAACTTCCAAGCAAAATGGGTAGCGTGGGCAAAAATTCAAGCAGAACAAATATATAATTTAGAAAAAGCGCCCACATACAATATTAAAGATCTAAAATCACTTTCATTATACAGTTACTACAACTTCATGCGCAGTCACCCGCTCCTCTCCGGATTTGGCGAAACTCTTAGATTTTTATTAATTTATTTCCTTCGTGGAATTCTTTTTACAAATCTTACAAGTTATAGAATTGCATTTTATGAAATAAGATATTTATGGCTGATTAGAAAATTTTTAACTCACCTTAAACATGGATAACGAATATAATCAAAAAAGGATACACCCTCCAATTTGGCAGCATGATTATCTGGTTCTGACAAAACTTTATAAAATTCTGCAAAAGACACGAGACAAATATTTTTTAAAAAGTCATATTTTACTGGATTACGGCTGCGGTACAGCACCATATAAAGAACTATTGAAAAATCATATAGAAAAATATATTGGCGTTGATATCAGTCCAAACGACGGCGCAGATATAGTAATTGCGGAAAACGAATCAATTCCGCTTAAGAATAATGCCGTCGATATCGTACTTTCTACACAAGTTTTGGAGCACGTCAAAAATGTACCATTTTACCTGAAGGAATCCTATCGAGTACTAAAAAAAGATGGAATAATTATAATATCCACTCATGGTTTATGGCCATACCATCCATATCCTGAGGACTACAATCGCTGGACACGTCCTGGGCTAGTCAATTCTCTGAAATCATCCGGATTTGATATATTACAGACAGACTCTATCCTAGGACCCTTGGCCAGTGCTACACAGTTTAAAGTGCTTTTTTTAGCAGAAAAACTTATACAAAAAAGCATAGTTGGAAAATTACTCCTGGCAATTATTGCTCTAAGCACTAATCTAAAAATATATATTGAAGACAAATGCTTTCCTACTCAGGGAAATCAAGACGCCTCGGTATTTGTAATATGCGCCAGAAAAAAATAATCATTTTAATATTTATTCTAGCTTTTATTCTTCGGCTTATTAATTTAAACCAAAGCTTTTGGCTGGATGAAGCAGCGCAAGTTTTGGAATCAGCAAGGCCTATTGGCAAACAATTTGATCTTGCGTCCGATTTCCATCCGCCTTTGTATCATGTCATTTTACATTTTTGGATGTATCTGGGTAAGTCTGAAATTTGGATAAGGTTGTTATCTATAGTTTTCGGTTTAGGCTCAATATATTTTATTTATAAAATAGCCAAGTTTCTTTTCGATAACAATATAGCTATTCTATCCGCCTTCCTAGTAGCTATTTCACCATACCATATATGGTATTCACAGGAAGCAAGACCTTATATGTTATTTGTTTTTGCGTCTTTGGCTTCGACATATTTTTTTCTTAATAACAAATGGACTTTTTATATTGTCTTTTCAATTTTATCTTTTTATTCTTTATACTTTGCACCATTTCTTATTTTCTCACATTTAATACTAGCTCTTATATATAAAAGAAATTTATTAAAAGAAATCTTTATTTCTCTTGCTCTTATAATATTATCATTTATTTTTTGGTTACCAAATTTCCTCGTTCAATTAAATACAGGTATCAATGGCATATTCACCGGCTGGACGGATATAGTTTCTACATCTTCACTTAGACTATTACCTTCAATAATCTCTAAATTTATATGGGGAAGAACAGGATTTGAGTATAAATCCGCCTATTTATTGATTTTATTGCCTGCCGTTTCTATATTTTTATACAGTCTATTTATTTCCCAAAAGAGCAAGCAGGGAAGAATGACACTGATACTCTTTTTTATTCCTATTATTTCATCGTTTACTATTTCGTTTTTTTTGCCGGTTGTGGCTCCGCAGCGATTATTATTTATTCTTCCGTTATTTTCGCTCATCTCTGCTATTGGTCTTAATTACCATAAAAATTTAACTAAAAAAATATTACTTACCATACTATTAGTGACTTCCGTTTCTGGACTTTTATATTACTACCTAAGTCCAAACGCCCAAAGAGAACAATGGAGGCAGGCAGTAAATCAAATTGAGTCAGAAAATGAGACTCAAAATAGCATAGCATTGTTTGTTTTTCCTGATCCTTTTGCCCCATATATTTGGTACAGTCAAGGCAAGGTACCAGGTATAGGCATAGCCAAATCATTTATTCTCCAAAGTACAGACCTTAATTTTTTGGGTCAAGAAATTGAAAATAAGGATAGAATCTATCTTTTTCAATATCTTACAGGCTTAACTGATCCGAAGGAGAAAGCAAGAAGATATATAATAAATAAAGAATTTAAAGAGGGGATTGTCAAAAACTTTCCCGGAGTTGGCTTAATATTTGTTTATGACAGGATATAACAGATGAAAATAGGAATAGATATTTCGCAAATTATATATGAAGGAACGGGCGTAGGAAATTACACGAGTCATCTAGTTACTTACTTGAGCAAAAGCAATGATATAGAATTAGTCCTTTTCGGTTCATCTTTTGGAGCTTTTAATAAACTTCAAAATTTTGTAAGCAACCTGACTAATTCACCAAATACAAAAACCAAACTTTATCCTTTACCAGAAAGGCTTTTAAATCTTCTCTGGAATAATATTCATTTCGGTTCACTTGAACATTTTATTGGTAACGTTGATATTTTTCATACATCTGACTGGCTCGAACCGCCATCGCGAGCAAAAAAAGTTACTACCATCCACGATTTGACTGTATATAAAAATCCTGACTTATCTCATCCATATATCGTAAGTACGCAAAAAAATAAATTAAGATGGGTACGGAAAGAAAGTGATGCCATCATTACAGATTCAGAAGCTACCAAAACAGATATTATAGAGATATTAAAGATACCTGAGGAAAAAATTACAGTAATATATCCTGGAGTAGATGAGAGGTTTAAACCCCAGGATAAATATTTTATACAAGATGTCAAAAAGAAATATAATATTAAAAATAATTATTTACTTTGTGTCGGCACACAAGAACCGCGCAAAAACATAGATAAAGTAATTGAAAGTTTTAAACTATTATCAGAAAAAGATATAGAACTAGTAATAGTTGGTAAATATGGTTGGGGAGAGAAGTCTAAAGTCCTAAACAATGTTCACACTTTAGGTTTTATACCAAATGAAGATTTACCGGCATTATATTCAGGCGCCAAAATTTTTATCTATCCATCTCTAGATGAGGGGTTTGGTTTACCAGTTCTCGAAGCGATGGCCTCAGGTTGTCCAGTAATAGCATCAGAAAAAGGTAGTCTGAAAGAAATAATAAATAACGCAGCAATCATCATTGATCCCACCAGCACTAGTGATTTAGTTTCCTCCATAGAAATATTATTGAAAGATAATATTAAAAGGGACGAATTAATTGATAAAGGGAAAAAACAATCCCAAAAATTTAATTGGAATAAAACATCATCTGAAACTTTATCTCTTTATACCAAACTTCTAGAGTGAAAATCTTAAACGCCATAATAATTATTGCCATATTTGTCTCACTAGGCAGTTTGGTAATAAAGAATAAAAGTAATTTTTCTAAAAAATATGACCCACAGCATTACAAGGAAATTTTTGAGAAATCGCAATGGATGGAAGATCCCAAAGCAAGGAAAATAGTGATGCTGGATGATGATCAGTATGCTTATGCCGGGTGGCGCTACGCCCACGGGGGAAATCCTACAGATATAAGTTTCGAACATCCACCTCTAGCCAAATATATCATCGGATTTTCCATAATTTTGTTTGGTAATCAATACTTCGCCCCACTTATAGGAACAATATTATTTCTCTCCCTTTTCTATAAATTAGCTACCCAATATGTAAAATCAACTACGGCTTTATTGCTTATTTTCTTTATAAGCACTGAGTATATGATACAAGAACAGTTAACTCATTCCTTTTTGGATATCTGGCAGGGAAATTTCTTGCTGTTTGGTTTATATAGTCTTTCAAAACTGAAAGAAAGTAAAAATTGGTGGATAGGTATAATAATTTCGTTATATGGTGTTGGTGCTACCAAGTATTACTTTACCGCCATAGTCTATTTTTTATTTTACTTTCTCTATTTTCTCATCCAAAAAAATCGTCGGTATTTATATTATTTAATTGCATCTATACCAATTATTATTCTACTTTACTTCATTACTTATATACGTTTTTTTCAGTTACAAAATTTATATGATTTTGTGCTACTAAATATAAAAATGTTCAGATATTTCAGGTCTCATGTACCCGAATATCCTTGGTTTGAGGTATGGAGGCTGCTTGCTACCGGAGGCTGGCAGACTTGGTGGGGAGATAAAGGAATTATGAAAACATATTATTTTAATATTTTATGGCCCATATTGGAATTTAATTTTATAATTAGTCTATCTTGGCTTTGGAAAAAAGAGATTTATAAAATACTGGGACCCATTATCTGGTCTTCTGTTTATCTTCTTTCTCTCTCCGTCCATATTTTATTTCCGCATTATCTATTACTAGCTCTTCCTACACTTTATATTTTATTAGGATGGAATGCAGAAAAAATATTATATTATATCCGAATGCGATACATAAATAGAAAATGAAACATCTTCTTCTAAAAAAATTCGATTTAATCCTTATCGTGACACTTTTACTTTCAATTATTCTTATATTTTACCGCGGGCTTACAGTATTTTTTTTCCAGGATGACTTCATCAATATGTATATCGGCTGGATAAAAAATATAGATGACCTAAAAACGATGCTATTTTCTTTTCAGTATTACCCTTATAGCGCCTACAGGCCTATTCCTTATGCCATTTTCGGATTTCTTATCATAAATTTGTTTCACCTAAATACTGTTGTTACCCATATTGTGATGTATCTTATACATCTATTTAACTCTTTTCTTTTATACAGAATCAGTCAGAATCTCAATTTATCCAAGCTACAGTCTTTTCTGACTGCATTTCTCTACGCTACAAGCGCAATTCATATTGGCGCCCTCTATTGGTGGAGTGGTCACTATGTGACAATTGGCACAACCTTTCTTCTTCTTTCAATGATTTTCTATTTGAAATATATCAAAAACAAGAGTAGCAATTTCTTTTGGTTGACGATTTTTTTATATATTGGGACGCTTCTTTCAAATGAAAGCCTTTTATTATCTCCCATAATATTTTTTGCAATCGCTAAAGCCAAGTCGTTTAAATTATTAACCTCTGTGACAATAATAAGCGTTTTGTCTTTTTTATTTCGAAAGAATGTAAGTAAATTTGGAGAACTGCCGGACTACACGATAGGTACATTACCACAAATATTAAACACTCTAAAATGGTATTTAGCAAGGCTCCTAAATATACCGGAAAGTGTAAAAAGCATACAGAGTGAACAAAAAATATTATTCATTACTGCAACTATTTTGATGTTATTTATTATTTTTATAAAGATTTACTATAGCAAAAAAGATATTTACAAGACAAATATATTAAAATTAGGTTTAATCATATTTTTTACATGCTCTTTTCCTTATTTTCTTCTGCCTCATCATCTATCAAGTTATTATTTATCTTCAGGCTTTTTAGGTATTGCACTCATTATTGGTTATATTTTCGGACTTAGAACTCGTAACCCCAGCATAGGTAATATCTCATTGGCATTTTTTATTGTTTTCTGGATGGTTACAGCCGTTTTAAACGTACAATATATCAACAAGACTTCCTGGTTAGTATGGAGGGGTGAGATAGCAAAAGCATATATAGATAAAGTGTTAACTAAATATCCAGAATTACCCAAGGGAGCAACAGTGGTATTTAGTCAAACAAAAGTACCTTTGGGAGAGTTAAAAGTCGCTCTTTTTAGTGATAAAGCTTTGAGGTTATATTACAATGATAAAAGCCTGAAAGTATTATATGGCACTACTAGTCATCAGAAAAATGACTTTTTAGTTTCAGATTACTAATAATTATGATAAATATAGGAATTGATGCTTACGAAGCAAATAATCCCAATCTAGTCGGGGTAGGTACTTTTGCAGCGGAAATCATAAAATATTTAAATCTTATTGATAATGAGGATAAATACACTATTTTTCTTCCCAATTCAGCTCTAAATCATTTGCCACCAGTAACTAAAAATTGGAATTATCGAATAATTCCTTCATTTGGATTATGGACAATGATATCGCTACCGTTGGGAATCTGGACCAACAGGGAGAAACTCGATATATTTTT